>Ga0214250_1000031_pt1 | contig 69218 bp, 55 predicted proteins | sample TroBogypolimnion_35_FD_153088 | JGI IMG/M metagenome (GOLD analysis project Ga0214250, IMG submission 153088) | Freshwater microbial communities from Trout Bog Lake, WI - 29JUN2009 hypolimnion | ecosystem: Environmental > Aquatic > Freshwater > Lake > Hypolimnion/Profundal zone | place: Trout...
AGAACTCGCCTCTTTTTTCGTTTTTCTTGGTCCGCGATCTCTTCATCTGTGCCTCCAAAAATTAATGTTTGGCACAATGAAGCAGATTTTTACTTTTACAGAAAGATGGGCTTCCTTAATCGGTTACCAATAAACGTCTGATATGCCGAAAGGTAATGGCTCAGTTCTTTTCATCTTTTTAAAAGATTTGAAGATGTTTAAAATATCTAGGTGACGATATTTTCATATTAGAGCAAGCGGGACAGTTATTTTACTTCAGAGTGCCTTCTGTCAAAATTGCTGTGAGAGTTCAACAACATGTCCCCAGAACATGTTCACCCTTTCAAAAAAGGGGACTGAACATGTCAATTTCCACAATCTTGAATCTCGACAAGGTGAGGTTGACAGGTGAGTTCGCGGAACATATTGTAATTGCAATGATTGATGCACCTATGGGAGCGGCGTTTTAGTTCACTCAAACAAGCAGACGATTGGCTATGAATAGAACAGAACTTCAGCACGTTACTTCAACCATGTGAGTTGAGTTATATTTGTAGGCGCTTATTTTCCGACTACTGGAAAAATATTATCCGGCAGGTGGGGAAGAAGGCCATTAGCGGTATTTGATTGCCCCAGCGATCCAGTGTCTTTTTGACGAATAATGTGTACTGTATCATGACATACCTTGTGTTCCACACCATCCCATAACGTTTTGATATTCCAAGCCCAATCTTCAATGCCAAGCCCCAATGACTTGTCCACCGCCTTGTAAGTGTACTTCTCATAAATCTCGCGGTGGGCAAAACAGTTTGCCGACCATAGATTATCCAGGAACAGCACGTTACGATCAAAATTTGGTGTGTCACTCCCTTTGTGAAAAAAATGGAAGGACTTTGCGTGAGAATGCGGGATGCGGTTAATTGAATGCCGGTCGAAATCATCATAATAAAAATAGAACAAGCTTTCGGGGTGCCAAATCGATTTGGCATTTGCTGGTTCTTGTATTGCAGCCGCGTGCGCAAGTACCAGCCACTGGGAGCCCCACAGGTCATCTCCGTCAAGAAATGTAATATACGTGCCTTTTGCTAATGGAACTCCAGCGTTTCTCGTCAAACCAAGATCTCCATAAGAGAGGATTTCAACCGAGTCTAGCCAATTCCCCCGTTTTTCTATAATGGCAGACGTTTGCGTGTCCGGATTATCCATTAACGCTTTGGATTCCACACTAAGCCCTGCAATTTTCGCTACTTCCACAAGACGGTGCATGCTTGACAAAGCGGGAATTGCCAATACGCCTTCACTATGAAAGACAATATACACTGTGATATCTATCATATTTTATAAGTCAAAGATTTTTCTAACGTTTTTTTTATAGGCTTGGGCTGAATGGCGAGCAGAGACTTGATCGCGTGCGGCTATCACCATCCTCTCGATATCGGCACCTTGCATTCGACAAACATTATCAAGCGCTCCACTGAATGCAATGGCAGTGTCGGTAATTGTATCTTTATGCATCACAAATTTCGCTGCTGTGTCATCAAAAGTGCCGCGAAGGCCTCCTACATCAGCAAGGATCAAGGGAATTGCATGCTGGCTCATCTCAAGTGCGATATTGGGCATTCCCTCAAAAAGGCTTGTAAATACAAAGCCATCGTGGTTACGGAAATCCGCCAACGCGATGTTTCCCAGTACCCCTCCGTATAATATATTAGGAAGATTAAGGTCTTGATCTTCAAAACTGCCTTGAAGGGGGCCGAATATCTTAAAAGATTCTGAAGGTCGCAGGCGCGCAAGGGCGGATAGAATTTTAGTTCCTTTAAATGGCTCAATGCGGGAGACCCAGAGCCATTGGCGGTGCCGATTTTTATCTGTATTGAGGGCCAATCTGAAGCACATTCGAGCTCGGAACGTTGATTCATCAATAAGTTGAGTTTTTGCTGGGAGTTCAACGATACCTGGCCCGGGAATATCGCCCCACATATCGCGAAGCCTGTCTGCCATCCGGGGATTGTCAGTTAAGGCTGCTGAGTATTGGAGTATTTTATGCGGATATCGTGCGCCATATGGAGCGCCAAGTCCATTAAGGCCAACGCTAAAAAATGTGCAGAAGATTTTCGCATACTGCGATAGTCCCAGACCATAACCGGCTGTTGTGTCAAGCCCTAACCGGCTGTTGTTAATTACAATAATCCGTGGTCTGATTGCGTGCAGGAACCGCGCCAAAATACATGGATTGGCATATCCAGGACCGCATACATCGCGCCAGAATAATATATTTTGATCCTTGAACGGATCTAAAATACTTAATGACTGCCATCCTTGGCAGGTTTGTGCAGTATCTTCTGTAACTATCACCAAGATAGGGTCAGAAGATATTTGGCTGAATGTCTGAACCAAATCTGCGGCATATTTTTCAGCTCCACCGGTACACAAAAATGGCGTTACAATGATGATGCTTGGAATAAACGGCAGAGATTTAAAGATTGCGGACATATCAACATGGCTACGTGCTACAGAATCCGTAGCAAAATAGAATGGCAGGCTTTCAATGGTTTCCGCACCGGCAGCCAGAATGCCAAGATCGAACTCGGCTTGTTCAAGAATTTGTGCGATTACGCGTTGACTTAAGGGATTCACTCTAATTGCGACCGGACTGCCTTTCCAGGAAAAATGCTGCCAATCTGGACCATTTGTATGATCGGTAGAACCATGGATGTACTCTGCCCGAGCGGACATCGCACGTCCTTCAGTCATACCATAATTTAGCCAATGCTCAAGCGGTTCGAGTCCCGCCTTTTTCACGTCTGAGTTGCAGATTAAGTAGAACTCGTGATCAAAAATCTTTTCCACGAATGTTTTGAAAATTTTGTCTTCCTCTGAAAGCGCTTTAGTGGGCAGCTTTTTAAATGGGTAAGATAGAAAACTTTTTAATACTGGAATGCGATTTAAGAATGGTGAAAGTGCATTCTTAAAATATCGTAGGGTTGCATTCGATATTAACAAATTAACTTTATGATTAATTTGCATAAGCATTTATATTTGTAAGGGACTATGCATATCTTCTTTCAACAATATTTGAGACATTTTTTCCGCTTCGGTTTTCCAATTAGTGGATTGAGCAGTAGAATATCCTGCGCTCCGTAAACGATCCGCCAATCCGGAATCCGTAAGTACTTTGCAAATAGCCCCGGCCAACGCATCTACAGTAGGTTCGGCCAATAGCGCATTGTTTTCGTTAAGCAGCCACTCCACCCAAGGGCCATTGTTACTCACCACCGGCGTTCCACACGCCATAAGTTCAAGAGGTAACAGTGAGGCATTCGTGAGCGAGATGACCAACGCCACATCACATTGATGATACGTTGCCGCCAATTGATCGAGTGCCAGCAATCCTGCATTGATATGGGCAAACGGGATGGCATAATCAGATACATCCCATCCGGCCAAAAGAAAGTCAACAGTGTCAAGCCGACGGGATACTTCTTCGAGAACCAGGAGACCTAGTTCAAAAGCCCTTCTTTGCGTGGGTGGGCGCGCATAGAAGAAAACCTGGGGCCTTTGGTTTTCATTTCTCGCTCCGGGTCGATAAAGAGACTTGTCATATGAAAAACCGACCGCGCTGGTTTTCATGCCGAATTCAACTGAAAGTTTTTTTGCAAGCCAATCTCCAGCTGTTATACCTAAAAATCCGAATCGATAGGTTTCCTGTGCAAAAATAGATTCTGAGCCTACTGCATAAAACCACGGCTCGTAATCCTGCACGAAGTAACACTTGTGACAGGTATCCTTGAAATTTCGCACATAGTATGCGGTGGGCCAACTTGTAGCAATTGTGAAGCGTGCCGGAGGAGCTTTGTCCATTCCCAGATAGACAGGACCCTTGATTGGGATAAAATGTTTATCGATCAGATCCTTTGCGTGTTGTGCATTAATCGGTTGATGTTCACCTATAATCACAATTCTGCATGAAAATCCAAGTAATTCAAGATTGGCAGCAAACCTGAAGATATTCAGATGTCCCCCCGAGCCAATTCCAATTGGCGGGATTACCCAGTTGATAGTTTTTTCTTCAACCCCACCAGGTAAAAGTGAAGCGGGCTGCTCGGACAAGCGGACAAAGCTAAAACAACAAAAGGGGTCGGATTTTAAAAGACCTGATTTTGCGTTTCTCAGCTTATTAATAATAAGGCGAATGAGCTTTTGAAAGCCATGCTCACGAGTAAAGCAAATTACCTTTTTAAAACAGCTACGATCGTTATGGTATGACATAAATTCTACTTGCTCACAACCTGACCGGCATGCATTCGGCGATCACGCGAAATTATTTGTTTAAACCAATCTGGAATATTATCTCCATGTGTTCCAAGGTAATGTCCCGTGGAGCGCATGAAGTTATCTAACGGCGAATGGAATATCTCAGAAAGGTTTGCAATACCCTGCCCATTTGAAACCAAGTAGTTTAAATCTCGAATTGACATTGACATCCAACCTCTCAACATTGATTTAATTGACGGGCTTAGCTCATATTTAAATAGACGAAGAAATGCATAGCTTTCGTCAAAGCTTCGCTGAAGGCGTTCAAACAGTTTGAAATCGTGCGAATGAAAGACAGCCGCTTCATGTGAGTAGGCCTTCTTCCATCCTGCCTCAATGATTTTTTGAGCCCAGATTTGATCTTCTGCAAAATCAACATCTGGGTAGGGAATCTCTCTCCAGACAGATCGTCGTACGAGTGCATTATTGTCCGAGAAAAAATGTAAAAATTGGCGATAACCCACATCCTCTGCATATCGTACAAGATCTTCCTTCCAAACCACTGGATATGGCGTAAAACCGGAAAAATGCATTTCTAATTCATTTTTAGTCAGCATTCTCGCATCCGGGTAGGCAATATGACGTCCAAAGACACCAGCAATTCTCGTATCTTTCTCTACGGTATGCACTAGTGATGCAAGCCAATCATCTGTTGCTGGCATGGCATCCTGTGTAATCAGAACAGCAAATTCCCCTTGGGTTGAAGCGATCCCGAGATTTCTCGTTTTGCCGTGTCCGAATTCAGATGAGGGGATCTCCATCAACCGCAAGCGTCGATCAGCGATTGAACGGACATATTCTTGGGTCCCGTCCGTTGAACCTGAGTCGATTACCAGTACATCGAATGGAAAATCGGTCCGCTGTTCAAGCACCCGAGGTAAAACCTTACTGAAAATAGTACGAGGATTTTTTGTGGGGATAATGACAGAAGCCTTGACCGTTGTAATCTGGAATTTCATTTTGCCAGCATCTCTTCAATCCATCGAGCTGTTTTGACAATGCCCTCCTGCAATTGTGTTTGAGGTGCCCAACCCAATTCAATTTTGGCCAGCGTGTTGTCTAGAACATTTATGGGCACATCGATGGTGCGGGCAGGACGGAAGTTGCAGGTAATTTTTTTACCCAGCACCCGCTCGATGATGGCAATAATATCATTTAGGTTTGTTCCTATGCCGGAGCTGATATTGAATACTGATTCCGGGCCATCATAAGTAACGGCCTGTGCAAAAGCCTCGGCAACGTCGCCCACGTAGATGTAGTCCCGCGACACACTGCCGTCTCCCCATATTTCCAGAGGTTGATCCTTTAAAGATCGGCTTAGGAAAACTCCGATGGCACCTTGTGCCGTTTCAACTCGCTGGCGTTCACCATACGGATTAGTTACCCGCAGAATGTTCGCCTTAATGCCATGTAATTGCTGATACATCAGTAAATATTTCTCAATGGCCAGTTTGGTAATGCCATAGGATACACGTGGTTCTGTCGGGTGCTTTTCATCAATCGGCAGGTAGACCGGGGAACCGTAGACTGTCCCCCCCGAGGAAATAAAAACGATCTTGGGTACCTGCCTGATAACCATTGTGTTGAGTAATTGCAAAGTTGCAACCAGATTACTCTGTACGTCGTAGATCGGATCATCATTGGAACTCTTCGGCAAGGTTGTTGATACCAAATGCAAAACCACATCAGCACCATCCACTGCATTGTCTACGTCGAACAAGCTCAGCAAGTCTCCTGTCAGCCATTCCACATGCTCACTGACTGAAAACTTCCTATATGGCTCAACACGAGGGCGTTCAAAAATACGAAGACAATGACCATCAAGCAGTAAACGATCTGCAATGGTTGAGCCAATGAATCCGCCACCACCAAATACCGTAATTTTCATCTGTTACCTCGAATATGTTCGCTACAGAACAGTAGTGATGTGGTCAACTGAAAATGGGCATTTTCATAGACTGATTTCTTCAATGCCATCATTTCCTCAAAGTCTTTTGGAGTGAGATAGCCAGGATAAGAAAGCAGTCGTTTTATATTGCCAAACATTTCTACATAACGACAGCACGGTATTCTTTTGAAGAATAAATCGTTCTTTATCTGTTTAATATTCATAACTTCCTTCTGAGCCTCTTAAAAATACACAACGGGAAATATGAAGTGGCTCCAGTCGTTTGAATAAAACTCTGCCGACCATTCGTGGAATCTCTGCTTGAATGTATACGGCAACTTTGAGCAACATTCCGGCATATCTGGGCAGGTACTTTTAAAAATTTGAATGTGATCTGGTGTGATTGTGCCAGTTGATGGGAGACTGATCCTTGTCTATCGTCAGATTCCCTGTCTTGGCGCGCAAGGTATTTACATTAATTGTCGGTATAAATGATTCCACTTCATTAAAAGGCACCGCTACGATTATTGTACCAGCACCCTGTCATGGGTCTTACGGCCAGCACTATTTTTGCCTCAAATGCTGATGAATGTTTTCTTCATTTTTTTTATTTCCTGCTCCTTCATTAAGCCCATCAACGAGCTTAATGATAGCAGATTTCATACTGACCCGCATGCTCAATTTTCAGTGACAATTTTTCCTTGATTATTTTCGAATTCTGATTGAGTCTACAATATTTCCTTTGTCAGACTGAAATATACTATCCCCTTCTTACATTTTTCTTACATTCGGTTATTTTTATTGCGCCATCGTAACTTTGCTAAAGCAATGGCAATAAATAGCCGTATATAAAATAAAACTCAACTTTACGGGTTTATGTAATAACAGGTATCCAAATCCGAATCAAAAGATACCAGCTGGGACGTGCGGCTTTTCGCCGTACGGTCGGTACTGTCTGTACTGTCTTGCCGCTGCCCGCTTGCCTTTGCGTTCTCCTTGTGCAAGGAGAAACGGATTTTCTTCGCACCACAACTGACATCTGCGTTCAGAGGGCTTATGAACTTCGAAAAAATGCCGGACCAGGAGATATGGGATATTGCAAACCCGATAATGAATAACCTGATGGATGCCTCGACTGAGATAAACCATGAAAGGCACACCAAAGATTTTACCGACAGGATGAAGCGCATCGTAACGCCGGAATACCTGCAGGATGTCTGCAAGCGCTATCAATCCGAAAAAGGGTATTTCTCGGAGCGTGTACCCGTGGCCCTTTTTAAACGTCCGGATTCCGCCGTAATTATCTGGAAACAGTCGTTTACTAAAGCTCAAGGCGAATTTGTCGCGGAGATGGTCCTTGTCAATGAACAGGGCACGTATCGTGTCGATCATGTCATGGTTTTTTGAATGCCGCCAGGAAGTCACAGGAAACCCCATGAAATCAGGAATCCGTAAAATTGAAACCTATCTTCCTCTCATCGTGCTGGGCTCAGTTGCATTCTTGGCTTTGATTTTAATACAACGTTCAAAGGGAGACGATGCATTTTTTTTCAACCTCGCAACTTCCACCCACCTCTTCGAGGCACTTAAAATCAGGTATTTTTCATGGTCTGGGCGGCTTTTACCCGAAGCAGTTCTTCTAACGGTTATAAAAAATCTCTGGGTATGGAGAGGACTGAATGCGTTTATGCTGGTTGTTCTTGCCTCAACGATATTCCAATATGTCAGAATACATTTTCCAGGGAAGGATTTTTTAAAAACCGCCTTCATCAGCATACTGTTCTTCACAATACCGGTAAAGACATTGGGATATGCAGCAGTCTGGGTAACAGGCTCAGTGAACTATCTGTGGACGACAAGTGCAATGTTTGTCGCGCTCTACCCATTTTATGCCCTCATTTTCGGGCATGAAGTAAAAAAACGGTTTTTCTTAGCGAGTATTATCGCAGGAATGTATGCCGCCTTTTTTGAACAGACTGCGGCAGTCATGGTCGTAAGCGGTCTGCTCATCCTCATTTACGCGTTTCTTCAAAAACTGAAATTCGACAAATGGCTTGTCGTCGAATACACCCTCATTCTCTTTTGCGCTCTCATGTTGTTTTTATGCCCAGGTCATCATATTCGGGTGATCAGCGAAACTGCGAAATGGTATCCCGGTTTCAGCGATCTCAGTATTTTGCATAAAATTTTTAATGCTGCGAATATATTAATCAATCATCTCATGAATATTTCGTGGGCGATCGAACTTATCCTGCTTGTTACCCTGAGCAGCCTGCTTGTATCGGGTAAGGCCTCTTTGCCGATACGCGTGTTTTCATTTGCGCTCATTGGCTTCTTTCTTGTGCGCCCGTTTGAAAGCGTGCATGCAATCTTCTTCGCAACAGGAACAGTCAACAGCACGTTTACAGAAATGACCATAAATATCCCCGCAGTACTAACGGGAATTGCATTCATGGTTTCAATACCTTTGTTTATTTTTCACATCTTCACAGAAGAGAGGAAATTGAGAGTCACATTGATACTTCTTTATTTGTCCGCACTTGCCGCTACGATCATCGTCGGTTTTTCGCCAACGGTTTTCGCTTCCGAGTACAGGATATTTTTCGTAACTGATGTTCTCCTTCTTGCTCTTGCAAGTATCCTCTTTGCAAAACTTATCGATACGGTTCCAAAGGATGGTCAAAAATTCCTTCTTATCGTTTATGGAATCATTATTGCGATTTCAGGCATTGATCAGTTCATGACACTCGCGAATATCCCTCAACAATTTCTTCATATATAATGAAGAGGCTCTACTATGAAAAAAAAAGCATTGATAACAGGCGTAACAGGCCAGGATGGAGCATATCTGGCAGAATTTTTATTGGCAAAAGACTATGAGGTGCATGGCCTCAAACGCCGTTCGTCATCTTTTAATACGAACCGTATTGATCATCTTTACCAGGATCCCCACCTTAAGGACCGTAATTTCATTCTTCATTATGGAGATATGACTGACTCAAGCAGTCTTATTCGGATATTGCAAATGGTGCAGCCGGATGAAGTTTATAATCTTGCTGCGCAAAGTCATGTCGCTGTTTCTTTTGAAGAGCCTGAATATACTGCAAATTCAGATGCCCTGGGAGCGCTTCGCTTACTTGAGGCAATACGTATTCTTGGTCTGGAAAAGAAAACCCGTTTTTATCAAGCTTCCACGTCTGAACTTTACGGACTGGTGCAAGAAATTCCGCAGAAGGAAACCACACCATTTTACCCCCGGTCACCATATGCTGTTGCAAAACTGTATGCCTACTGGATTACAGTTAATTATCGCGAGGCATATGGAATATACGCTTGTAACGGTATCTTGTTCAATCATGAGAGTCCGGTGCGCGGTGAAACCTTCGTTACCCGTAAAATAACTCGAGCCTTGGCACGGATTAAATTGAAGTTACAGGACTGTTTGTACCTTGGTAATTTAGACTCCATGCGGGACTGGGGGCATGCCAGAGACTATGTGGAAATGCAATGGCTGCTGATGCAGCAGGATAAAGCGGAAGACTGGGTCATAGCAACTGGAGTTCAGCATAGTGTTCGTGATTTTGTCAATGCCTCTGCTGCACATTTGGGGATACTGATACACTGGTCCGGACATGGAGGAGATGAAACCGGAACAGATCAGGATGGAAATATCATAGTTCGCGTTGATCCTCGCTACTTTCGTCCCGCAGAGGTTGAAACCTTGCTGGGTGACGCTTCAAAGGCGAGAGAAAAACTTGGCTGGATACCCAAAATCACTTTTGAAGATTTGGTTGCCGAAATGGTACGAGAGGACCTCAGAATAGCTGAACGCGATGAAATGGTGAAAAACCAGGGGTATAAAACATTCGATTATCATGAGTAAGCGTACGTTAATCAGCGGTATATCAGGACAGGATGGGACTTATCCGGAAAAGATTCTTCTCAGCAAAGGGTGTGGAAGACATGGGACAGCGCGTGATGCCCAGCGTAAACTCCGTCAATTTTGGTGTTGACTCAAGGGGTCCCAATAGTTGTTGGCTCTATGGACAGCAGGAGATCACCCCTGCGTGTGATGTTCCGGTTTTAGTTTCTGTGGTGACAAGCGGTACCCCATAGCGTGAATGATGGCGTTGACGCTTGCAAATTCAGGGTTGCCGTTTTCGGAAAGGGCTTTCTGCACGCCCTTGCGGCTCAGTCCTGCTTCTGCCGCGATTCTGGTCACACCTTTGACACGGCTTAAGACACGCAACGAAGAGAGGAAAGCCCCTGTGTCGCCGTCTTGGGCATACTCTTCGAATATAAGGGTAAGATAATCGTCAACCTCTCCCGGATGATCACGGAAATAGGATTCCTCAACGTCCGTAAAGTCTCTATATTTTTTCATGGGTCAAATACACCCGCCAATAGTCCTTTGCTTGTTTGATGTCTTGATTTTGGCTTCCTTTATCGCCCCCGGAGACATACGGCTTGTCCGGAAACGCCATCCGGCTGAGAGTTGTCTTTCCGGCCTGGCGAGGACCTCTGATGGCAATGAAGGGATAGCCCTTTGCCAATCCGAGAATTATATCGAGTGCTCTTCTTTTGATCATCACAAAAGAAGAGGGATCTTTTTACAAATTGTCAATTGAATTTACAATTTGTAAACTGCGGGAACTCTCCAGACGGCCAGAAATCGCAGTATCTGCAATAAAATACTTGATTCAATGGAGTGAAAGGCATTTAATACCAGGTATCCGATTCCGAATCAAAGGATACCAGCCGGGACGTGCGGCTTTTCGCCGTACGGTCTGTACTGTCTGTACTGTCTTGCCGCTGCCCGCTGCTTGCCTTTGCGTTCTCCTTGTGCAAGGAGAAACGGATTTTCTTCGCACCACAACTGACATCTGCGTTCAGAGGGCTTATGAACTTCGATATAGCATTTGATGACCTGATCGGCAACGAGGGCGGCTATGTGAACAACCCGGCCGATCCGGGAGGAGAGACCAACTGGGGAATCACCGCCAAGGTGGCCCGCGAAAACGGCTATCCCGGGCCGATGCGGGATATGAACAGGGAGACGGCAAAGGCGATCTATGCAAAAAAATACTGGCTGCCGCAGTTCGAGTCGCTGCCGTACCCGGTAGCCTTCCAGATCTTCGATGCGGCGGTCAACAGCGGGCTTGCCGCTGCTGTGCGCTGGCTGCAGCAAGCCGTGGGGACCGGAGGCGACGGCAAGTTCGGTCCAAAAACCCTGGCGGCCTCTTTGAGCGCTGATCCGCTCAAGACCGTCATCCTCTTCAATGCCGCCCGCCTGGAATATTATACCACGCTTACAACCTGGCAGACATTCGGCAAGGGCTGGACCAGGCGCATTGCAAACAACCTGAGAAAGGGGGCTGCATGATGCCTCCCCAAGCCTGCCTGGCTGCCTGGTGCATTTGACCGGATTTTCGCCTCGTACGGATCTCAATACGCAATCACGAACAAACGGAGATGCAGACATAATGTTCACGGCAATTCAAAGGATCCGCGTCGAATGGGCACACTGTGATGCGGCAGGTATTATCTTTAACCCGCATTATTACATCTGGATGGATAACGGCACGCACGCACTGTTCAGGGCCGCCGGATTTGATTTGCCGCGCAGGATCCATGAAGACAGGCTTTTCATAGGGTTGTGGATGCTGAATGGGCTGAACATAACCGTCAAGTCGGCACTACCGGCCAGACTGTTTCTCCGAAGTTATATGTTGCCTGTGGTATTTCTGGTGCAATCCAGCATCTTGCAGGAATGAAAAAATCTGAATTTGTGGTAGCGATCAATACCGACCGGGATGCACCCATAGGGGACATTGCCGATGTGCTGGTTGTTGCCGACCTGAAACAATTTATTCCGGTGCTCACGGAGAAAATTGAAGCGCTGTAAAGGAGCGGACTTTTCCATGGCGTCCGCTTCTCTTGTTGTCTTTGCCATATCTCCTCTTCTCCGGAATGGCGGCGTCGATGCCCTCGTCGACGCCGTCGCCATTGCCATTTCCATTACTATTGCCGATAAAAACAAGAGCACCGCCGAGAAGATCCTGTACAACAGGAAGATTCCGATTTCCCTTACCAATTGATATTTCGTCAGTGACGATGAGTCGCCGACTTTCAAACTCTGCATTAGTCAAAAATGCAATCCCTTACCGGCTTAGGCATACCACGATGTGGTATAAAGCAAGGCCCTATAATTAATATGTATTTATATCCTGCGATTTTAATTTCATAAATCCTGTCGTATCCTCAAGACGCATCACCAATTTTCTTTTATTTTTGCAGATGGAGTGTTAGCATCATCTTCAATAGGATTCTATATTTTCAGAGATAGAAATTTACGATAGAGAGACCCCGCAAGAGGTAAATGAATGTTATGGATCTCAAAGTAAGGGCCAATATCGCCAAAAACAGGCTCCACTTTACAATTGCCGGAAAAGCATCCAAAGCGGACCTCGACAAGCTCTATACCGATGTACGGTTCTGCGTTGCAGATTTAAAACCCGGTTTTGATGTAATAACAGACCTTTCTCAATGTACTCTTGCACATTTGACCGGCGTTCCGACATTTATAAAAATAATGAACTTTCTTATTGCCAACGATGTTGGAAATGTCGTCCGGATCATAAACGGGAATAGTGTTATTTTCAAACAGGTATTGAATATATCGACAAGAATATGCAGCTATAAACCTATTTACGTATCTACTCTTGAGGAAGCAGAAGAAAAATTAGAAGGTGCTGTAAAAAGAAATTCCATTCGCTTCCAGATTAATGAGTTAGCTGTTCGATACAGCGCACATGAAATACAGGGGGAAGGGAATATTTACAATCTGTCAACGAGTGGTTGTGCAATAGAGTCGGCAACAACACCCATTTCCGTAGATGATGAGATTTCCATTACGTTTGCATTCAAGAGACAAGCCGCGCCTGCAGACGAATTTATAATACAGGCGAAGGTGGTCAGGGCAGAGAGTAAAACGTTTGCTGTTGCGTTCAAAGATTTTGAAGATGTTCAAAAAGAGAAGCTCTGGGAGTGTCTCCTAAACGAAGCCCAGCGAATAGCATAGCCGTATTTCCTCTATATTTTCATATTATTTCATACAGTTACAACGACACAAAGAAGTATTACAAGGCTAGAACGTGAATACAATACGACCGCAATTTTTAAAAATCATTGACAGACGCTCGCAGTATAGACGCAAACACCCAAGAGCCGCCGTCACCTGGCCTGCCACGGTTATCAGTAACAACAAAACAACGCACGGGCGAGTGGGAAATATCTCCCGTGGTGGCGCACTTCTGTATTTGGAAGAACAATTCGAGTGCCGGAGCTCCATCCGTATTGCAATTGAGATACCGGATTGTCATGATGTTATAACTGCGCATGGAACAGTCGTCCGGTCTCTCCTTCTGAAAAAAGAGGATGATCAGCAATTTTCATATGGCGTCGCAATAGAATTCACCAAAATTTCAGAAAAAGATCTCAGATTCTTTTCCGGTAATCTGGCACCGGAATGGCAAGAAAATTATGTGGACCCGCACGAAATGCAAGGGCCTTCCCGAACACACTATGAATTCATGAAATACTCTGCTTTCTGCTTGTTCATTGTGTGTATTTCATCCTTGATCTATTTCATTCCAAAATTGCACAGACAGGATGCGGTCGACTCTCGCCAAATTGTACAATTGGATGAAAAGCTCAAGAACCTTGAATCACAATTGCACCTGTTGCAGACTGCAAATGTATCCTTGCAAAATATTGAGGAAAAAATTGACCTCGTCAAATATGACATGTCAAACGTCAAAAATAAAATTTCGGATATTGAACCATTTGCCAAAAAGATGGAACAAGCTGACAATACCTCTCAAAAACCAGCCCCCGAATCTCATGCAGTTGATGAAGGCCCGAAACCGCTGAAAATCGTACCTGCAGAGAAGATCGCGGCACATCCTCACGTTGTGTACCATGTGGTGAAAAGTGGTGAGAATCTTTATCGGATAGGTCTCAAGTATGGCCTGACTCCTGCTGAAATTCGGACGCTGAATAACCTGCATGAAACGAGTTCAATAGTCCCTGGTCAACGATTGACAGTCAAGTAATAACAGAATGTTGATCACCCTCATAGAGCACAAATCAACAAGGGGACGTTCTTTGAACGGGTACCTGAATGAGGAAGCTGAAAAATCAGCATGAATCTGCTGGACAGCTCATTGGAGGAGAAAAATCATGGATGATTGTATGACAGCAAAATGGGGACTGCTTGTTCTGTATGCGTGGGACATGTGCGATGCGGATATGAACCCTGAAAGCTGCACGCTTGATCCTCGTATTGATGCAGATGGCTGGGAAGTAGCAGGCATCATTACAGGGGCAGACAATATTATAATTTCAGGCCCCGAAGGAATCCGTCAGTCGCGAATGAGCGCCGGCGGAAGAGATGATCGCAAGCGATATGGGTTCATAGCGAAAAACAAGACGAATCCAAACGAGCTTGTCGCTGTTATCCGTGGAACTGACGGAGCTGAGGAATGGTTCGATGATTTAGTATTCATAGCCAAAAAGCCTGGAGGGATCTTTGAGGGACGTGTTGAAACGGGATTTTTCGATATCTACGAGTCTCTTGAATATTTCCCGCTGTCTAACCCGAATGAAAGCGTTCCACTCACCCAAGGAATTACAAACACCGCAGGGGATAAGGGAACTGTCATGATTCTGGGACACAGTCTCGGATCGGCCATAGCGACCTACCTGACCTTCGCGTTGACGAGTCCGGACTCACTTGGTAACGATCGAGTCTCCGCCATTCTTTTTGCTTCACCCAAAACCGGGGACCACGACTTTGTCGACGCGTTCAGCAAACAAGCAACTCACTCCGTAGTTATAAATTATGAGCATGATCTGGTCCCCAAAGTTCCCCCTTTTGACATCACGCACTTTGACCTGTATTGCCATTTGCCTAACTGTACGGTTATTACCGATGAGACGGCAAAGGTGAAAATCAATGAAAATGACAAAAAATGCTGCCATCACTTGATTTGCTATTTGGCCATGCTGTGTCCGGAAGTATTTGAGGAAGCGAGAAACTCCGCTGACTGGACCGATGACGATGGAAATTGCGCTTCCTGCATTCTTTCCTGACGAAGGTGATGCCCATTTTCAAGAGCACGCCCCTGCAGCCCGATTTTATACCGTCGTCAACAACAAGGCGGAGGTATTCATGTGCTCTGTCTTGTTGTTTGAAGGCGCCTTCAATCCGATATCCATCTTTGTCTAATTTTACCTTTTTGTCTGCTTGTATGGTATGATGGTCATCTGGAGTGCAAAAATAGCCCTCTCCGCTTTGTATTGTGCAGCATATCCCCTGATAATTCAGCAGATTTCTGCACAATGTCACCTGCCGATCAAGGCCCAATAACTCACATAAGGAGGAATGCATAATGATCAAGCCGCTTTACTCAACTCTTGTAAACACCCTTTTCCTGCTGGTGCTTATTCTTGTTTTCCCTTCTCAGTCAAAGGCTGTAGAGACATATACGCCAAATAATTCCGGCACAGCCTCCCTATCGGGCATTTATCAGGCTGACGTCACTGGAACGAGCGAATCCTACAGTTCGCGCCGGCTCGTCGCAGAGGCGGATGGAGAGCATTATTGTGCCCGGCATTGCCGAGATCACTATGAAGACAGGATGCGGGAATGCCTTGATCCGAACCACCCGCATCATCATCGGTGCGAGGACTGGGCACGGGAACGCGAACACGAATGCCTTGAAAATTGTTACCGCGAACATGGGCGGTGACAGGGAAGCATTCCTTGCGCACCTGCCAAGGCATGGCTGCGCATTGCTGCAAGCCGGGCGCTGGCCTATTTGGGTCTTGGCGTCCGGCACATAATCTTCCGAGGGATTCTTCATGACAAGGGCCGGCGCGCGGCCCCTTTGAGGCTATCCAACGGCTCGATTCACTGCATTTCTCCTCTGCCCAATCCGATGATCCGGAAAACTTTCAAAGGAGCAATTTTGCGGATTGCTCTTGCAAGCTCTGAAGCGTTCAGGTAAAAAACCGGCAATATTTCCCTCAAGCCGAGCCCTCCCCTTAGGCCATAAACCTACGTATCGCGCTGTTAGACCGTACAAAAAAATAGGTCCATCACCGATTTACCCTCATTGTTTTTTACGTTACATAGTGAACATGTGGGCAGTGATTCTTTTGAAGTCACTTCCCGTCATCTATCCTTAAGTACTTTAACCCACTCTGTTTAATACGGATGTGAACCATGTTTTTCATGATTCCCGTAACGTCGTACACTATGCGCTGAAGCAGATGAACGTCATGAAAATAATCGCCTTTGTATCACAGGAAAACAACACGGGTAAAACGACACTGGCAATTCATATGGCAGAGATGGCTGTTCGTGCAGGAAAATCCGTTACACTGATAGATACTGATACTCAGGGAGGAACGACAAAATGGTTCAGACGGCGAAGGCAGAGGGATAATGACAACCTTGCCACTGTTACGGCTCATCCGAAGACACTTCCCGACCTTCTCATACAATCAAAACAACGCAAAGTGGATCTTGTCATTATCGATACGCATGGGAATTCATCTAAGACTGCAAATATTGCCTCACAAGTGGCAGATCTCACGTATTTCCCCTGCAGATCCGGACTATTAACTCCGGACAGGAAATCAAAGACACCGCTCTTGTCAAAAAGCCAGAAGGCTCCTGTTTTTATCCTCTTGAATTTTTGCAGGCAAAGTGAACTGGCAGGTATTACCCGCATGCAGATGCAAAGGAATGCGTATCCCGTGCTGGATTTCGGCATATCGGACTGCGTGGCGTTTAGAACATCGGTCTCTGATGGCAGATCCGTATTGGAGGATGACCCGGCGGGACAGGCAACGATAGACATTAAGAACCTCTTCAGCTTTACAAGAAAAAGGTTACGATTTTGAGACAATGCTCCCTGCCTGTGAAAAAGCGGCAGCAGGGACTTGGCCATTTGGAACCGTTCAAAACGGGCATAATGACATCAGTGATCAGGAAACGAATGCCCCCCTGCTTTATCGCCAACTCCATGGCATCCCCAGGCTTGTTTGCAGCCAGCACGGTATATCCCTGTTTTTTAAAATTCTCAGCAACTCCATCAACTGAACGAAACAGAAAGATGCGGGAGTACCTTGAGAAGGTATCGCAGATTCTGACAGTTATCGTCAAAAAAAGGTGCCGCTTTTTTTCAGGAGACACAGCGTAACGGCGCCGGTCAAAAAAATAACCTAATGTATTTCGGCCCGGCAGCCGATTCTATCTGTATCAGGGTCTGGAGAAAAATCACTTACGGGGACAGGTTTGCCCCATTCCAAGCCTCTTTCATTAAATCGGCGCATTATCATGAGCAAACACGACAGCTGCAGACTGATCACATCAATACCCCAGGAACAGCCTCAGGCAAAGCCTCTTACGGTTTCGATAAATAATTCCTTTGCTCAAGAAGAAGAACGGTTTCTCCAGCTGATAGAGGGGATAAACGAGATGGCAAAAGAAATCTCCAAGCTTAAGGAGACGAACAATCTTCTGTCTCCGGAAAGCCAGCGCATACACTAACCAGCATCGATAGACCAGACTGACCGGGCACTTCTTTCCGGGGACTTTTCGGAGGCGGCTGCCTGCAGAATCAAAATTGCACAGCTTTCCTGGCCTCTTGGCGAAGAAGCATATCCAGAATCACGAGAGCAGCCATGCTTTCGACGATAGGGACAGCACGGGGAACAACGCACGGATCATGGCGTCCCTTCGCTTCAAGCACCGCGTTCTTCCCGGAAAAATCGACAGTTTCCTGAGGCAGGGAGATTGTAGCCGGCGGTTTAAAAGCGATGCGCAAGGTTATCGGCTCGCCATTGCTGATCCCCCCCTGAATACCACCCGATCGGTTCGTCAAGGTCCCCAGCCGCCCCTCTTTTCGAATAAAAAGGTCATTGTGCCCGGATCCGCGCAAACGTGTGCCGGCAAAGCCCGAACCGACCTCAAACCCTTTTGTGGCAGGAATGGCAAGCATAGCCTGGGCCAATTTAGCCTCCAGTTTTTCAAAGGTGGGTTCACCCAGTCCTGCCGGGACATTCCGGATAACGCAGGAAATCACGCCGCCAACAGAATCGCCCAGCTGTTTGAGCTCGGCAACCAACCGCTCCATTTTCACCGCGGCCGCAGGGTCAGGACAACGGATTGCCGCCCTGTCCACCGCAGCCCGCGTTATGGTGTTACAGTCTTGAGACGCAGATTCGATCTCACCGACGCTGCTGACCCAGGCCACAATATCAATATCGCATTTTTCTTTAAGAATTTTCGCTGCAACCGCGCCCGAGGCAACCGTGCCGATAGTCTCCCGCGCGCTGGAGCGGCCCCCACCCGACGATGCCCTGACACCGTATTTCCTCTGGTAGGTATAATCTGCATGGGATGGCCGCGGTATATCCCGCATATCCCCGTAATCGCCGGGACGCTGATCCTTGTTGGCCACCTGCAGGGCAATGGGGGTACCGAGAGTCTTCCCGTCCTCGGTGCCGGACAGAATCACCACGAGATCGCTTTCCTGCCTGTCGGTTGAAAGAGCGCTTTGGCCGGGACGGCGCCGGTTGAGTTGAGGCTGAATATCCGACTCCGTCAAGGGGAGACCGGACGGACAGCCGTCGATAATTACCCCCACGGCCTTGCAATGGGATTCGCCAAAGGTGCTCACCCGGAAAAGCGTACCGAAACTGCTTGACATGACATATTCTCCTCTTCGTTGAAAATACCGGTCAGCCGGAAATGGTCCCGCGCCCGGTTTTAGTGATCCCGGAAGATCCTTTCCGCCTGTTTCCCTGCTGCTATCGCATGCACATCAGGCAGGGCATACACAGCTTCAGGGAGTGAATTAAAAAGTTTTTCTTGACAAATGCTCTATCATCGCGAACTATAATTCACATTAATGTAAATATGTTACATATACCTTTTATCCGACGCCGCCTTTTGAAACCATAGATTTTTGCTCTTCATAGTCAAGGGGAAAAAGGAGCAGGGAGGGGCGGATGGCGTATTCCCGGGCGCTACGGCCTGAGCAGGAACATCGCCATGCGATTCATATCATTGATTAAATTGAAGTTTACCGATGGAATTTCTTCAGGTTCCGTGAGCTGACCGCATGATCATCAAAAATAATGTCTACAATAAAATCAAGAAATCCGGCAAACTTCCTACGCTGCCCGAAGTTCTCCTGCAGCTCTTGAAGGCCTTCGACAATGAGGCCACTCCGCTCACGGAAATAGCCTCCATCATGAATAACGACCCCGCTCTGAGCGCCAGGGTCCTGCAACTCGTCAATTCAGCCTATTACAGCCTGAACAGCACCTTTTCAAACGTTGAGCAGGCCGTTGTGTATCTCGGTGCGAACAGTATAAAAAATATAGCGGTCACCACGGCCGTTCATCAGATATTCGCTCGAAAACAGTTCACGATCAGGGGATTCAACCTGAACACATTCTGGTGGCGATCGCTGATGTGCGCAACTCTGGCCAAACGCATAGCAAAAAAAACCCGGTACGATTGTCCCGACGAGGCCTACCTGTCCGGCCTGCTGCACGATATCGGCCGTCTTATTCTCCTCACAAGCTTTCCAAAAGAATATGAGACGATATATTGCGGTGGAGAAGATATTTCGGCTCAACTCCTGTCGGAAACACAGTTGATCGGGATTTCGCACTGTGAAGCGGGCGCCTGGCTGATCAATACCTGGAAATTAAATTCCATGATGGCGGATGCCGTACTCTGGCATCATGGAAGCATTGAGCAGATCAAAGAGGCATTCCCCTTGGTCAAGATTGTCTTTTTCTCCAACATGCTCAGCGGCCAGCTTCATGAGCAGGACTGCGAAACAGGCGAATTGCTGCTGGGTCTTAGCAGCGGAGATCTCCGGGAGATAGTCGACGGAGCAACCGAGGAAGTGCTGCAAATCGCCAAGGACCTGAATATCAAGATCAGGCCGCCTGAAAAAGACGAACGGAAATCTGCTGCGGAAGAACTTCCGGCGTGCGGACAGTCTGCCGAACCCGATGCGGATACGGAGGTGCAGAACCATTTGGCCGAACGGGTACAGAGCATCTCTCTGCTGGCCGGAATCCTTGAAAATCTCGTCCTGGCTGACGGCAGCGAAGGCGTTATTGCGGTATTCGAACAGGCAATGCGCATCGTATTCAATATTTCAAAAGTTATTTTTTTCCTGCCGGATGAAGAACTGCTTCTGCTCAAGGGGCGGACATCCTCCTCCAACACGCTGCAGCATCTGAGCCAGGGTCTCATCCTGTCGGTGCAACGAAGCACCAGTCTGATAGTTACGGCCTATCGCCAATCTTCCATGATGTATTTGACCGCCGAAAACAGCCGGGGTGTCCTTGCAGATGAGCAACTATTCACTGCCATCAGATGTGCAACGGTTGTCCTGGTGCCCCTGGCAGCAGATAAACACCCGGCCGGAGTCATCCTCCTGGGACTCCCGGAAACCGCCGCATCCCTCTCCGAGAGCGACAGCCGCCTCCTTCGCATGATAGCGCAGCAGGTAGGCCTCTGCCTGTTTTTGGAAAGAATGAAACTCCAGAAGGCCAAAGAGATCGAGGCTGAAAGGATGGCTGCGATCTCGGTGACCGCCCGGAAATTTGCCCATGAAATCAACAACCCTATGGGGATCATCACGAACTGCATTGCGGTCATGGGCCTGAAACTCTCCTCTCAGAATGAGATTCAGGAAGAGTTGAGGATTTTGGGGGAGGAAATCAACCGGATCTCCTCAATGGTCCGGCACATGGATCTCTTTTCCCAAGACGCCGTCACCCCGTTGAATCCAACAGACGTGAACATGCTTATCCGCGATATACTGCATATTGTCAAGGAGCCGCTCTTTACCGCCCTGGGGAAAGAAATCACCTTCCGTCCCGAAACCGGACTCCCGCGGATTACGACATCCAGCGACGCGCTCAAGCAGATCATGCTCAACCTGCTCAAAAACGCCTCCGAAGGGATGGGGAGCGGCGGCAGCGTTGAGGTCAGGACGGCAGTTGTCTCGAAAAATCCCTATGAAAACAGCACACGCCAAGAAGACGAGATTGAGATCGCTGTTGAGGATACAGGGCCGGGACTGCCTGAACATGTCATGAAAAACCTGTATAAACCCCTCGTCACAACCAAGGGGAATGGCCACTCGGGCCTTGGCTTGTCGATAGTTTATAAATTAGTCAAAGATCTTGGCGGCTCAATTATCTGTTCCAGTATTCCGGCTGAGGGGACAAAATTTTCCATCCGGCTTCCTGCGGGGAAAAAGGTCCGCGAAAAGAAAAAATTGTCCGGCGCGCCGAATATGTATTCGGTTGACAGTGCAATCAAAGACGTTTATTAGGACACTCACTCCCTCACAAGGCCGGACGTCCGGGTTGTTCCTTCCAGCAGGATACGGCCAGGTCACGGGACTCCCGCGGCTCCCGATGCACTCCATCCCCTTCTGAAATCATTGCAAACCAGCATTCTGAACCAGACTGACCGGCCACAAACGAAGCATGAAATCTCGTCATGTCAGTTTGGCGGCAAGAACGGCGAAGCCATCATCAAAACGGGACTTGCAGAGAAAAAAGAAGAGAGCGTGTCCCCGCCACTATGGTTACTTTGGGAGAAGGGTCTGTTCTCCCTGCGGACCTCTATACAATTGAACGCATTCTGAACCAAAGAGGACACGATGGCCCTTTACAGGAGCGAAGCGGAAAAGGACAACTGCGGTTTCGGGCTTATAGCCCATCTGGAGGGCCAGGCCAGCCATAAGCTGCTGCGAACGGCCATTTCCTCTCTGGCGCGCATGTCCCACCGCGGCGGTATCGCCGCCGATGGCAGGACCGGCGACGGCTGCGGGCTGCTGCTGCAGAAACCCGACAGTTTTTTCCAGGCAATAGCCCAAAAGGAAGGCTGGAACCTGGGCGGCAGATACGGGACCGGCATGATCTTTCTCAGCCGGGATCCGGCCAGAGCCGAGGCCGCCCGAGACATCATCGACGAGGAACTGGAGCGGGAAACGCTCTCTGCCGCAGGCTGGCGGGAGGTGCCGACGGACCCCGGGGTGCTGGGCGAGCTTGCCCGGAGAAATATGCCGCGCATCGCCCAGGTGCTCTTTAGCGGCCCCTTCGGCTGGAGTTCAACGGACCTGGAGCGGCGGCTGTACATGGTGAAACGGCGAGTGGAGAAACGGCTCGCCGATGATCCCGATTTTTTTATCGCCAGTCTCTCCAACAGGGTAATTGTCTACAAAGGGCTCTGCCGTCCCGAAGACCTGACGCGCTTTTATCCGGATCTGGGAGACTTCCGGATGCAGTCCGCCATCTGCCTCTTCCACCAGCGTTTCTCCACCAACACCCAACCCCGATGGCCGCTGGCGCATCCCTTCCGCTATCTCGCCCATAACGGAGAGATCAATACCATTACCGGAAACCGGCAGTGGGCCAAAGCACGCGCCTACAAGTTCCGCTCGCCTCTGCTGCCGGATATGGCTGAGGCGGCCCCCTTCATCAACGAGACCGGTTCGGATTCTTCCGCCCTCGACAATATGCTCGAACTGCTGCTGGCCGGAGGAATGGATCTCTTCAGGGCCTTGCGCCTGCTCATCCCCCCTGCCTGGCAGAATCATCCCGATATGGATGAGGATCTCCGCGCCTTCTACGATTTCAACTCCATGCATATGGAACCCTGGGACGGCCCGGCCGGCATCGTCATGAGCGACGGGCGTTTTGCCGCCTGCGGCCTTGATCGCAACGGGCTGCGGCCGGCCAGATACGTGGTGACCAAAGACAGATTCATCACCCTGGCCTCCGAGGTCGGGATCTGGGACTACGAGCCCGATGAAGTGCTGGAGAAGGGCCGGGTGGGTCCCGGCGAGTTGCTGGTCATCGACACGCTTACCGGCAGGCGCTGGACCTCCTGGGATATCGACCGGGAGTTGAAAACCCGGCACCCCTATAAAAAGTGGATGGAGACGTGCTGCAGACACCTTTTATCCTTCGACACCGACGAGACACTGGAGACAGGCGCCAGATCCCTTGCTGACGACCGGCTGCTGCTGTACCAGAAGCTCTTCGGCTACAGCAGCGAAGAGCTGGAACAGATGGTTCAGGTGCTGGGCGAGACCGGCCAGGAGCCAACAGGCTCCATGGGAGACGATACTCCCATGGCGGTCCTGTCTGCACGGGTGCGCAGCCTCTATGATTATTTCCGGCAGATGTTCGCTCAGGTGACCAACCCGCCCATCGATCCGCTGCGGGAACGTCATGTCATGTCGCTTGCCACCTGCGTGGGAAAGGAGCAGAACGTTTTCGACGAGACCCGCGGCCATGCCCACCGGGTGATGTTTCAATCGCCGGTGCTGGTCTACAGCGACATGCAGCAGATCCTGCGCCTTGATCCCGCTCATTACAGGCATGCGGTTCTCGACCTGAACTATCCGGGGGAGCCGGGCCTGCAGGAGGCAGTCGATACGCTGAGCCGCCAGGCGCTGCAGGCGGCGCAAGACGGAGCCGTCCTCCTGATCCTCTCCGATCGCCGAATCTCGGAGCAGACCCTGCCTATCCCGGCAGCAATGGCGGTGGCTGCGGTACAGGGCATACTGGCGTCCAACAGGCGCCGCTGCGATACCAATATCATTGTGGAGACGGCAAGCGCCCGCGATCCGCACCATTTCGCCGTGCTCTTCGCCCTGGGAGCCACCGCCGTCTACCCGTATCTGGTCTATGAATCGCTGGGCGGAATGGCAGACGCAGGATCCCTGCAGACCGACCTCAGGCAGGCCATCCGCAATTACCGCAAGGGCATTGACAAGGGTCTGCTCAAGATCCTCTCCAAGATGGGAATCGCCACCATCGCCTCCTATCGCTGTTCACAGCTTTTCGAGGCGGTGGGAATCGCCAGCACCGTCCACTGCTTCAAGGGGATGATCAGCCGGATTGAGGGAGCGGGCTATGAGGACTTCCAGCAGGATCAGGAACTCCTGGCCCGCCTCGCCTGGAAGCAGCCCCATAAACCGCTGCCTCGCGGCGGCCTGTTCAAGTATGTCCATGGCGGCGAATACCATGCCTATAATCCCGATGTGGTCCAGGCCCTGCAAAAATCCGTGCGCAGCGGAAATTTTGCCGACTACACGATCTATTCCGGCCTGGTCGACAACCGGCCCGCCGCCTTCCTCAGGGACCTCCTTTCCTTGAAAAAAGAGGCGGCGCCGATCGCGCTTGACGAGGTGGAGCCTGCCGAAAATTTCTATGCCCGTTTCGATTCCGCCGCCATGTCCATCGGCGCCCTGAGCCAGGAGGCGCACGAGGCGCTGGCCATCGGCATGAACCGCCTGGGCGGCTTTTCTAACAGCGGCGAAGGCGGGGAGGATCCCGCCCGGTTCGGGACCGAGCGGGTGTCGAGGATCAAGCAGGTGGCCTCCGGGCGCTTCGGCGTGACTCCCCAGTACCTGATGAACGCCGAGGTCCTCCAGATCAAGATGGCCCAAGGGGCCAAACCCGGTGAAGGGGGGCAGCTGCCCGGCCACAAGGTCACCGCCCAGATTGCCGCCCTGCGCCACTCAGTGCCGGGAGTGACGCTGATCTCCCCGCCGCCGCATCACGACATCTACTCCATTGAGGATCTGGCCCAGCTGATTTTCGACCTCAAGCAGATCAACCCCAAAGCCCTGGTCAGCGTCAAGCTGGTCTCCGAACCCGGAGTCGGCACCATCGCCACCGGCGTGGCCAAGGCCTATGCCGATCTCATCACCATATCCGGTTACGATGGAGGCACCGGCGCAAGCCCCATCACCTCGGTGAAATACGCGGGGAGCCCCTGGGAGCTGGGCCTGGCCGAGACCCAGCAGGCCCTGGTTGCCAACGGCCTGCGCCACAAGGTGCGGCTCCAGGTTGACGGCGGCCTGAAGACCGGTCTTGATATCGTCAAGGCGGCAATTCTGGGGGCCGAGAGTTTCGGCTTCGGCACCGGCCCGCTTATCTCCCTGGGCTGCAAGTTCCTGCGGATATGCCATCTGAACAACTGCGCCACCGGAGTGGCGACCCAGGACGAGACCCTCCGGAAAGAGTACTTCGCGGGCGTGCCTGAGATGGTGATGAACTATTTCCGGTTCATGGTGCAGGAGACCAGGATGCTCATGGCCGAACTGGGGATAGCAAGGCTTACTGATCTCATCGGCAGGACCGATCTGCTTAAAGAAGCCGAAGGGATCAGTCCGAGACAACGGAAACTCACGCTCGGCCCGATCCTTGAGTCCATGCAGCCGCAGGCAGAGAGCGGCCTGTATTTCCGGGAGCGCAACGTCCCCGCTGATCCGGGCAGCCTGAACCGTATGATCGACGAGCGTTTCGGAACGGCAGTTGACGAACTGTCCGGTAGAGACGGCAGCTTTGCCATCCGCAATACCGACCGGGCGGTGGGGGCGCGTCTTTCCGGCAGGATCGCGGCCCTCCACGGCAATAAGGGGATGGAAGGCAGGCCTGTCCGTCTGCACTTCAAGGGTACGGCCGGACAGAGTTTCGGCGCCTGGAACGCAGGCGGGCTGCATATGGTCCTTACCGGAGATGCCAATGACTACGTGGGCAAAGGCATGGCCGGCGGCAAGCTGGTCATCCGTCCACCGCAGGGCGTCCCCTACGCGAGCCATGAGGCGGTCCTCATGGGCAATACCTGCCTCTACGGGGCCACGGGCGGCCGTCTCTATGCGGCTGGCCGGGCAGGCGAACGCTTCGCCGTCAGGAACTCCGGCGCGCAGGCAGTGGTTGAGGGCATAGGCGACAACGGCTGCGAATACATGACCGGCGGCATCGTCGCCATCCTGGGTGAAACCGGGGTCAATTTCGGGGCGGGGATGACCGGCGGGTTCGCCTATGTCCTGGACGCATCAGGGACATTTTCCTCAAGGGTCAACTACGAACTCGTGGAGCTGCTGCCGCTGGAAGGACTGGAGGTATTCCGGGAACATCTGCGGGGAATGGTCGGCTCCCATTATCAGGAAACAGGGAGCCTTCGGGCTGAGCAGATCCTTGCCGGTTTCGACGAGCACTATGCGGGTCTTTTCAGACTGGTCAAACCCAGGACCTCGGATGTTGCAAACCTGCTGGGACATCGCGGCAACTCGTCTGCGGAAACCCTGGCAGCCGTATATTGAGGAGAACAGGCAATGAGCCGGAATCTGTATCAGTTTATTGAAGTCGAACGGGCCGACCCCCAGAAGAAGCGGATCGCGCAGAGGCGGCGCGAATTCGTGGAAATCTACCATCCCTTCCAGGAGGGGCAGATGCAGATGCAGGCTGACCGCTGCCTTTCCTGCGGCAATCCCTACTGCGAATGGAAATGCCCTCTCCACAATTATATCCCGGATTGGCTGCGGCTGGCCGAGGAAGGCCGCATCATCGAGGCCGTGGAACTCTGCCACCAGACCAACAGCCTGCCGGAAATCTGCGGACGGGTCTGCCCGCAGGACCGGCTCTGTGAGGGGGCATGCACCCTCAACGGCGATTTCGGGGCGGTGACCATCGGCAATATAGAACGGTATATCGTCGACACGGCCCTGGAAATGGGCTGGCGGCCGGACCTCACCAAGGTGATTGCCACAGGCAGGCGGGTGGCGGTGATCGGTGCGGGCCCTGCCGGTCTTGGCTGCGCCGATGTCCTGATCCGCAACGGGGTCGTTCCGGTGGTCTACGACCGGCATCCGGAGATCGGCGGCCTGCTGACCTTCGGCATTCCGGCCTTCAAGCTGGAAAAACGGCTTATGGCGCGGCGGCGCGAAGTCTTCAGCGGCATGGGCATCGAGTTTCGTCTGGGAGTTGAGATCGGCCGCGATCTGCCCTTTGCCGACCTGCTGGCCGACTACGATGCGGTCTTTGTCGGCATCGGCACCTACACTGCCACGCGGGCCGGTCTGGCTCATGAGGACGCTCAGGGCGTCTACCGCGCCCTCGACTATCTCATCGGCAACACCGATCATCTGATGGGCCTGCGGCGCCTGTCCTCTCCCTATGTGGACCTTGCAGACAAACGGGTGGTGGTTCTGGGCGGCGGCGATACGGCCATGGACTGCCTGCGCACCGCAATCCGGCAGGGAGCCTCCGATGTGGTCTGCGCCTACCGGCGGGATCGGGCCGCCATGCCGGGATCAGCCAGGGAAGTGAAAAATGCCGAGGACGAAGGTGTCCGCTTCCTCTGGAATCTCCAGCCTCTGGAGGTAATGACCGGAGAAGACGGCAGGGCCTGCGGGGTCAAGGTGATTACAACGCAGCCCGGCGAACCCGACGGCCAGGGCAGGAGAAGACCTGCACCGGTGCCCGGCAGCGAGACGGTTCTTTCTGCCGACAGCATCATCATGGCCTTCGGCTTCCAGCCAAGCCCGCCTGCCTGGCTCGCGGAAAACGGCATCGTCCTCAGCGGCCGTCAGCTCATCCAGGCGCCTGCGACCGGCGAATTCCCCTACAGAACCGCCAACGGCAAGGTCTTCGCCGGTGGAGACGCCGTACGCGGATCCGACCTTGTCGTCACCGCCATCGCCGAAGGCCGGGCCGCAGCAGAGAGTATCCTACATTATCTCGGAGTATGATCCGGCGCAAGGGAAGACAAGCGTGCAAGGCAAGACAATCCAGATCCCGAAAAAACAGCAATGCCTGGTTCGCTTCCCGTCACAGTTCCAGAATCGACGCCGTCCTGACAAATTGAGGATCGAGGATAACCTCCTCTTCCTTACGGTCTTTCAGATAGACGAGAACATTTTTTCTCGCTGTCTCCGTTACGTAGATTTTTCCCCTTCCGATGCCCTGCTCTTCCCACCGGTCCTCAAAAGCCTGTACCTTTTTTCTGCTGAGCGTCCAGCTGAGTCCTTTTTGGATTGCCGTTACGGCAATCCTGTACACTCTTGCCGACTCAAAGGGAAAGGGGGAACCGAGGGCGTAGAGATTTTCCCGGTCGCAGGAATCGAAAAGCTGATCCCAGACAGCAGGATCTCCTCCCGACAAAAAGGGGGAATTGGTCAGGGAATAGAGCCGGAGGACCGCCGCCTCAAATCTCCCGGCCTCCCGGAAAGCATTGCTGTTGCCGAGCAGAAATTGAATATGATCGCGCTTATGCAGTTTCATCATCGCATTCAGCGGATCGGGTTCGGCCTCGACGGCTTTTCGCAGGGCATCCAGCTTTATCTGCTTCATCTCCTCATGTCTGGCCTGCATTTTCGGATTGTCGAAGGTGCCCATATACACATCCGGAGGATATAAAAATCCAATCGCGTCAAAATTCCAACTCATTTCATCTCCTTTTCCGTACATATCGGCCAAGCTGCTCTTTCATTCCCTTCTCTGAAAGTCCCTGCAGAGCACTGGACCCGCCATACTGAAAAACAGCGGGTGCATGGTTTGTCGGGGCTGGTCATTCTGGTCCAGCCATGCTGGTCAGCGCACAAAAGTATCTGCCTCAGCTGTCTCGTTTCGACTCTCCTGACATATACAGAGCCTCCGGGGTCTTGTAAATCCCTTCTTGAGAAAAATCATCGAATACTACGACGCAACAAACCGAACCTGACTGCAAATAGAACAAAAAACACAAAATCATAACCTTGTCATTCGTCCTGCGATACTTATGGTGTACGAACAAAAAAAATGTATTTTATAGTTTGACATAGTATTCTCTATTGTGATACCGGTTTTATTACATAATATTTATTTTAACTGAATGATACTCTGACAAACCATAACAGGATAATTATGTTTGGGAACCTCGGCAAATACCGTCCGTATCTCCGGTGTTTCTAACAATCATATTGTTTATATTTGTTTATTGAATAATTGACACACAAACGATTATCTTTTCAAGAAAATGCCGCTTCTTTTATTGAAGGTGTTAAGGGGGAGACAAAAAAGTGACCAAGTTGCAGGATACCCGATTCAAAAAAACGAATTTTACTGCCAACGATGCAACAGAGTTCGATGCCGGCATGTTGAGGATTCTGATGGCCATTGATGGAAACAAATCGGTTCATCAGATTGCCAAAGAAACGAAATTGGCTCCGGCGGTCTTCCAAGAGAGTTTTTTTCGGTTGTATAAGTTCAAGTTTATCGAAGAGGTGAAAGCGCCACGAGAAGCCTCCATCGATGGCAGCTTCATCCAGACTCTTCAGGATGCCCTGGTGAGTCTGGTCGGTCCGCTGGGAGCAATGCTCCTGGATGAGGCGGCCGAGATGATGGATCTTGAGGTTTCGAAAGTTCCCAAGTCCCGTGCAGCCGACCTTATCCACCAGGTTTCCCAGGGAATTCCCGGAGAAAAGCAGCAGGAAGAATTCAAAAAGGCAATGCTTCAGCAGATTAAGGGCATGGCGTAATCCCCTCATCGCCAGCATCAAGAGGAAAAGGTCTCAACGGTAAAAAGTTCATAGAAGGAGATAAATTTGATACACACAAAAACGGTTTCAATACGCTTTACAGGTCTTTTGTTCTTTATTGCCACCCTCTCGTTTTTCATCTCTCCGGGAGCGGCTGAGCAACCGGAACCGACGGGTTTTGATCTGCAGGTCAGAGACATGGCCTTCAAATGCCGCGATGAGGTAATCGAGGAATTCGAAAAACTTCTGTCGATAAATCGTCTGAACAAGAACCAGCTCTTTGACACCTTCTACATCCCGATTCCGGATACGTATCCGCAGAAATACCATACGCAGTACGATCAAATATCCGACGAAGCCCTCAGAGGCATTCTCGATAAGTATCTGGACATGGATAAACGGATTGTCATGGTCGTAGCCATTGATGTGAACGGATACGTACCAACCCACAACTCCCGCTATACCAAGCCGTTGACCAAGGATCCCGACTATAACGCGGCCAATAATCGCACAAAGCGGATAATCGATGATGTCACAGGCCTGGCAGCGGCGAAAAGCACCGACCCCTATCTCCTGCAGAAATACAACCGGGATACGGGGGAACATCTTGCGGATCTCTCTGTACCCATCTTCATTGCAGGAAGACACTGGGGGGCTCTGCGTATTGCGTACAGGCTCAAATAGAGCAGTGTTCCGGCATGCCCCAAGCGCATGCCTGGCACAATACTGCCCCTCTGCGCACAAAGCCGCCATGCCGCGTGGCCGGGCAGATGGATTTTCATATTCATTACAAAAGGAAAAGCGCTATGTTTCATTTCATTAGAAGAAAAATTGGAGTCAAGGTCGCAATCTTCGTCAACACCTTCATCTTCATCTCCATGGCAATCGGGACGTATATTCTCGATCAAAGACAGAATAGCAGCCTGGAGGCCGAGTTACTCAAGCACGGACAGGTCCAAGCCCAGGTGGGCGCCAAAATGATCAGCAGGATCCTTGAGGAAGCCGTAGACAACGGCCTCTTTTCGGTGGAGGATATCTTCGATACGAACTATGTCCCCATCGGGAATTTCACCCCGCCCAAGTTTCATACCAAATATGATGCGTATCTGGATAAATCCATCCTCAGCCTGCAAGACGAGTTCCTTCAGGATAAGAGTATGGAATATGCCATTGCAGTAGACAAAAACGGATACCTCCCCACCCACAATTCCGTTTTCCAGCAACCGATCACCGGCGACGCGGAGAAGGATAAGCTCGGCAACCGGACAAAACGGGTATTCAACGACCCGGTTGGGCTGAAAGCAGCAGAGAATACAGAGAAGGGCTTCCGGCAGATCTACAAGCGGGATACCGGGGCGACGATGTGGGATATCTCCTCGCCCATCATGGTCAAGGGGAAACACTGGGGAGCTTTCAGGGTCGGCATCGATCTCACGACAATTGTTGCCGCCGAAATACAGCTCCGGATAACGATTCTCGTCATCATGGGCGCCATTCTGATCCTCTCAATCCTCCTGACCAGCCTTATCGTCGGCCGGTCGCTGGCTCCGCTCAAAGACCTCGCCCGCTTAAGTGACGAGCTTGCCCACGGCAAAAATCTTCAAAATGAGATTGCGATAACCAGGCAGGACGAAATGGGTGAGTTGCAAGGATCGTTGAACCGCATGCGCATGAGCATGCTCATCGCCCTGAGGATGAAGAAAAAAAGCTGATGCGATGTGTTTTTTCCGGCACTGCGCAAAACCAGCACGGTGCCGGAAAAACCGCCAGGGCGTCAGGGCTAAGAGATTTTCGCGCCTGCCCGGCCACTCTTCCGCATCCTCCTCATCCTCTTTTTTATCTCGATATATCACGGTATTCCGTTGATTTTTCTCCATCGATGCTATCGATTTCCACCCGGTTGAGATGAAACAGAGACGAGAATATCCTTTCTCGCCATTTTCGTTACAGGGATTTTTGCTCTTCCGGCGCCCTGCTCTTCCTGACGGTCTTCAAAAGCCTGGGTCTTTTTCCTGCTAACCAGCATGGCTGGACCAGGTTGGCCAGCCCCAACAAAACATGAAAGCTCGCAACTTCGGCAAGGCGAGACCGTTGCTCTTGGGAGACTTTCATATAAAGGGTCTCACGCCGGTCAGCGCCCAAAAGTATCAGCCTCTGCCGTTTCCTTCCGGCACTCCGGGCAGAGGACTCCTGTAGCTTGCAAACAAATTATTTATATAAATCATAGATTTATATAATACTACAAACCCCGTCCACTATAAAAAACACAAGAAATACCTAACCATAGCATCGCCGGGGATTCCGCGATAGCATTCCCTGCAAACAAGAAAATGTATTTTATAATTTGACATCGCATTCTCTATTGTGATACCGGTTTTATTACACAATGTTGGTTTCCATAGGGTGATATGTTGATAAACGGCAGCAGAATAACCGTGCCTGGAAACCTCGGACCGAACTTGAATCTTTGTGTCACCAGCGATTATCTTTCAGGGAAATGCCGCTTCTTTTATGGTGTTAGCGAGGGAACAGAAACGTGACGAAGCTACAGGACGCCCGATTCAGAAAAACGGATTTTGTTGCCGATGATACGACAGTATTTGACGCTGATATGCTGACGATATTGATGGCGATTGATGAAACCAAGTCGATTCTCCAGATTGCCAAAGAGACAAAAATGGATCCGGAAGTCTTCAGAGAGGGCTTTTTGCGGTTGTATAAGCTCAGGTTCATAGAAGAGATAAAAGAAACAGTCGTCTACGTTGACGACTCTTTCATCCAGAGCCTTCAGGATACCCTGGTAAGCCTTGTCGGTCCTCTGGGAGAAATGTTGCTTGAGGAAGCTGCTGAAACGATGGATCTTCAGAACATGAAAGTCCCAAAATCCCGTGTGGCCGACCTTGTCTACCAGGTTGCCAAGGCGATTCCCGGAGAAAAACAGCAGGAAGAATTCAAGAAGCTGATGCTTCAAAAAATGAAGAGCATGGCGGGGCCTTTCCGCCAGGGGTAAAGAGCAAAAAGACTCCATTATTTCAACCGGTCACTGGGGCGTTCCGGCTATCACAAGAAGGAGATGAAATTGACACACAAAAAAACGATTTCTGTAAGCCTTGCAGGTCTGCTGTTCTTCGTCGTGAGCCTCTTATCTTTCAGTTCTCCGATAATGGCCGAGCAGCCGGAACTGACAGGTTTCGATCTGCAGGTCAGAGATATGGCCTTCAAATGCCGGGATGAAGTGACAAAAGAACTCGAAAAGCTCCTGGCGACAAACCGTCTGAACCAGAACCAGCTCTTCGACACCTTCTACATTCCGATCCCGAATACGTATCCGCAAAAATACCACACCCAGTACGATCAAATCACCGACGAAGTCCTCAGGGGTATCCTCGACAAGTATCTGGACATGGACAAACGGCTTGTCCAGGTCATAGCCGTTGATGTAAACGGATACATACCGACCCATAACTCCCGCTACACCAAACCCTTGACCAATGATGCCGACAATAATACGGCCAATAATCGCACCAAGCGGATAGTCGACCATGTCGCGGCCCTGGCAGCGGCAAGAAACACCGAGCCCTATCTCCTGCAGAAATACAACAGGGATACCGGAGAGCAACTTGAGGACCTCTCCGTGCCCATCACCGTAGCAGGAAGACACTGGGGCGCGCTCCGTATTGATTACAAGCTCAAATAGAACAGGTCCCGGCATGCGGAAAAACGCATGCCATGCGTTCATGCGCCTCTGCGCACACCTGCCGTACGCAGAGTGCCAGAGGGCAGAGCAGATCGATTGTTCATATTCATTACAAAAGGAAAAGCGCTATGTTTCAATTCATTAGAAGAAAAATCGGGGTCAAGGTCGCAATCTTCGTCAATATTTTTATCTTTTTTTCCATGCTGCTGGGAATGTTTATCCTCGTTCAAAGACAGAATGCCAGCCTGGAGGCGGAGCTGCTCAGGCACGGACAGATCCAGACCCTGGTGGGCGCTAAAATGATCAGCAAAATCCTTGATGAATCCATAGACAACGGCCTCTTTTCCGTGGATGATATCTTCGATGCAAACTATGTCCCCATCGGGAATTTTTCCCCTCCCAAATTTCACACCAAATATGACGTCTATCTGGATAAATCCATCCTCAGCCTGCAGGACGAGTTCCTTGAGGAAAAGAGTATAGAATACGCCGTAACAGTCGACAAAAACGGATATCTCCCCACCCATAACTCCATTTACCAGAAGCCGATCACCGGCGATGTCGAAAAGGATAAGGTCGGCAACCGGACAAAACGGGTATTCAACGATCCGGTGGGTCTGAAGGCCGCGGAAAATACAGAGAGGGGATTCAGGCAGATTTATAAACGGGATACCGGAGAAACAATGTGGGATATCTCCTCTCCCATAATGGTCAAGGGGAAACACTGGGGGGGATTCAGGATCGGCATCAATCTTACGACGATTGAGGAGGCCAAGAAACAGCTGTTGCTGACGATTGTCGCCATCATGGGCACCATTCTGATCCTTTCAATCATCCTGACCACCCTTATTGTCGGCCGGTCGCTGGCTCCGATCAGGGAACTCTCCAACCGGGCGGACGAGCTTGCCCACGGCAAGAATCTTCAGGAAGAAATAGCAACGACCAGAATTGACGAAATGGGCGACCTGCAAGGATCATTGAACCGTCTTCGCATGAGCATGCTCATTGCCTTGAGAATGAGGAAAAAAAGCTGATACGATTTTTTCCCTGGCACGGCGCAAAAACAGCACGGTGCCAGGGAAAACTGTCTGAACATCAGGGCGCAGGCTCCTCCTGCGCTGCTATTCTTCTTCTGCCTCTTTTTTCATCTCGATATATTGCCTTGATTCCGTGACCTTTTCGCTGTTGATGCGATCGATTTCCTCCCGGTTGAGATGAAACATTCCGCAGGACGGGCAGGTGGCATCAAATTCATCACCCACAGCGCATTCCTTCAATTCATCAATGGTCATGTGATCGATAAACCCGCAGGCCCCGGTGGGGTTCTCCGCCCTGACCTTCGGTCTTCCGGACCTTCCATTTCGTATTGCCATTTTCCTCGCCTTTTATGAAGAAGGGGTTCCAAATGTTATCACAAACCGGGCGGAGGCGGCTCCTTCTGCAAGGATTGCCGCGACGGCCGGGTTCACATCAGCCTTTGAGCCTGTCCATCTCGACTCCGCAGGCGTCAATAATCCGTATCTCTATCGGTGGACCGCCATCCAGGCGGTGCGTCGCGCAGGACATTCAGGGGTCGTAGGCGCGGATCGCCATCTCTATCCTGTTCAATATCCCCTGATCATACACGCCGCCCTTGATCAGGGAGGCCGCAGCCTGCCTGACACTCATATTCATTGGCGCGATATTGTGGGTGGTGCCGACAATCAGGTTGGCCCTGGTGATGCAGCCGTTCCCGTCGGTGGTATAGTCATGAATCAAGGTTCCGCGGGGCGCCTCCACGATGCCTACGCCCCTGCCGGCCTGCGGCTCCGCCCTGGTCCGGATTCTGGTGTCGGTGGCCTCTTCTCTCTGCAGAAGCTCGACAACGCGTTCACAGACATAGATCAACTCAATTAAGCGCGTGTAATGATAGAGCATGGTCTGCTGCGCCGGCCTGCCGAACATCCCACGGAACTCCTCTAAGGCCGCCTGTGCTCTGGGGGTTGAAATCGTCTCGCAGACATTGATCCTGGCCAGGGTATTGGAACGATAAATACCTGCAGGCGCTGCAATATCCAGGGAAAACCCTTCCTGCCATGATTTGGCATAGGGCATTTTTCCAAAACTCCAGGGCTCGACATGCTCACCGATATACTCTGTGTACCTGCCGCCTTCAAAATCCGTAAAGCTGCCATCGGCCTTCATCAGGCGCTGTATTCCGTCATAGAGCCTGAGAGAGCCGTCCGTCCTGTCCACGGTCCCCAGAAAGCCGGTGGTGATCGTCCCCGGCTCTTGAAAGACATCCCTATATTGGGCAAAGACAGAATCCTTAGCAAAGTCCAGGGCGTAGCAGGAAAAATCCAGCAGTGTTTCCGCATCCCGCAAGAGAGCCCGCCGTTGCTCTTCCAGCATCGGCCGGGAAAAACCGCCGACGACACCCGCCACCGGATGGATGGCCTTACCGGCAAAGCCTTCCAGCATCCTCTGCCCCATCTGCCGCATCGCAACGATCCTGGCTGCAAGCTCAGGGGCCGCCTTGACGATCCCCATCACATTGCGGACCGAATAGTCGGCATCGGGGCCAAGGATAAAATCGGGGGCCGCAAGAAAGAAAAAGTGGAGGATCTTGTCACTGATATGGGCGAGCAGCTGGCATATCTCCCTGAGCAGGATCCCGGCAGGCGGAGGCGTCACCCCGAAGGCCGCATCCACCGCCTTGCTGGCGGCCAGATGATGCATCCACGGGCAGATGCCGCAGATCCGGGTGACGATGCGGGGGATCTCTTCGGCAGGCCTGCCTTCGACAAATTTCTCAAACCCGCGCAACGAGGTGATATGCAGGAAGGTCTCCCGGACATCCCCCCGGTCATCGAGGTGGATGGCGATCCTTGCGTGTCCTTCAATGCGGGTGATCGGCGCTATCTGGATGACTTTCCCCATTTTTACCCCTTTTTTCCTGCAGGATTTTTCCGGATTTGCCGCAACAGACCGTGGGCTCCGGAAAACCGCAAAAGGGAGCGACGGTCCACCACCGATTTAAAATCAATGCCATTGCTGGCCAGGGCATTCATCATATCCAGCATCTGGTTGCCGTCTCTGCGAACCGGACCAAAACATCCCCGGCAGGGGACGCCAGCCCTGATGCAACTGGGCGGCAGGTCCAAACCGGCGCAGCCGGCGGCGGTCACCGGTCCCATGCACATGAAGCCCTGCTCCAGCAGACACCGCATCTTCCCGACAGGCTCTTCCGCATCGAAGTCCGCATTGGTCAAAAAACGCCGGACCACTGAAACCGCCCCCTTTCCCTCCCGTCTGACCGGGCAGGTATCGCAGACGCTCTTGCCGGGCAGAAGCGTATCCCTGCCCTGGGCCACGGCGGTCAGGACTTCGGCGATCCGGGCCGGATTGGGCGGACAGCCGGGCAGGACAAGATCGATGGCGACCTTCTCGTCGCAGGCATAGACCCGATCCAGCGGCGCCGGGACCTCGACATCGGGAACAGCGCAGCCGGGATCCGTGGTGGAGGTCGCAAAAACGCCCTCCCATCCCTCTTTCCGATCCTGTCCGTTCATCAGCGCCGGAATCCCGCCATGGCTGGCGCAGGTGCCCAATGCTATAAGCATCCGGCATTTTTCCCGCATCGCAAGCAGAATTTCCAGATGCTCGGTATTGGACACCCCGCCTGAGACAATCCCCACCTCGGCCTCCGGGATTTCCAGCTTCCGGCCATCGCCGCACTGCCCCAGATACTTATGGTCCATCAGGATCGGCGCATGGACTATTTCCAGATGTTCGGTTATAAGCGGGATCAGGGCCTCGCCGATATTCAGGATCGCGATCTCGCACCCCGAACAGGAGTTGAGCCATTCGAACGCAGCACGTACAGCCATAACGATTGCTCTCCCGGCTCTCTTATCCTGCAGAGTCCTGAGGGTTGACCGGCCCCATCTTCCTGATCCGTTCGGTCATGCCGGTGAAGGCCTTGACCAATTTGTCCGGTTCGGAAGAGGAAAGCCAGGATATCGTATACCGTTCGCGTTCATAGCCCATATCGTCCAGCAGTTCCGTAATCATATCGGAACGCGCCAGGGCCTTATGATTGCCGTCCTGATAGTGGCACTCGCCCAGATGGCAGCCAAGCACCATGACGCCATCGGCACCGTGCGACAGGGCGTCGACAACCAGTTCAGGATGGACCATCCCTGAACACATCACCCGGATGATTCTGATATTATGCGGATATTGCATTCTGGACGTGCCGGCAAGATCGGCTGCGGCATACGAGCACCAGTTACAGCAGAAGGCAATGATTTTTGGTTCAAACCCCATCCGGCTGACTCCTTTTCAAAGTTGTCTCTTCAAACACACACTGTTTACAACCAGCGGATACAACCAGCGGACCATGCGTCCGCGCCAGGCTGCCGCTCACTCTCTCACGAAAGTCCGATCGTTATGCCTGCAAAGCGGCCCTCACCTGGTCGCGCAGCTGATCCAAGGTGAAGCCGGTGATGAAGACCCCTCTCTTCGGGCATGTCCCTTGACAGAGGCCGCATCCCTTACACTGGGCCTGGTTAATGGCAACGATCTTCCCTGGCTGCTCCCCTTTCGCCTCTTTTTCGACCAGGACAATGGCATGATACGGACAGACATCGATGCAAATGCCGCAGCCGTCACAGAAGACCGGGTCGACTATGGCCGTTATGGCATCCAGAATCACCTCTTTTCTGGATAAGATTGTCGCGGCCCGGGCCGATGCGGCCAGGGCCTGGGCCACCGACTCGTCAACAGGCTTGGGATAGTGGGCGAGACCCGCCACGAACATGCCCTCCGTGATAAAATCGATAGGCCGGAGTTTTGCATGCGCCTCCTGGAAAAAACCGTTCTGCTCCAGAGGAATCTTGTAGAGTTTCGCCAGATTTTCTGCATCCTTATTGGCGACGATGGCCGCAGCAAGGATCACCATGTCGGCTTTGATCAACAACGGCCGATGCAGGACATGGTCCCAAAGCTCGACGTCAATGGACTTTCCGTTCTGCGTTACCCGTGGCTTCCCGTGCAACTCATAGTTGATGAACACCACCCCCATCTGCCGTGCCTTTTTATACAGGGACTCCCGTTCGCCATAGGTCCGCATATCGCGATACAGGATATAGACATTGCGGGTGGAGTCTTCCCTCTTCAACTCGATCGCCGACTGCACCGAATGGGTGCAGCAGACCTTGGAGCAGTACATCCGATCCTCATCGCGAGAACCAACGCACTGAATAAAGACAAACGATCTTCCCCGCTTGACATGGGTTTCCTTTAAATCGTGAAGCTTGTCAAACTCAATGGAGGTGACCACCCGCTGGATGGTTTTATAGCCATACTCGTCGGGCGAATAGATCTTCCCGCCGGTAGCGACGATGCCGATGCCGTGCTCAACAGTTCTGGACCTCCCGTTGGCATTCTTCAGGGTGGTCCTGAAGTTGCCGACATAGCCCTCGACCCCGCTGACCACGGTCTCGCTGTGGAGGATGATCTTTTCATTGACGAGGATCCTGTCGATCAGTTTGGCCACCTTCATCGGTACATGTTCGCCCGTGTAGGTATGCTTGAGGTTCAGGGAATTTCCGCCAAGTTTATTGGTTTTTTCAACAAGATGAACCTGAAATCCCTGATCGGCCAGACTCAGGGCCGCAGTCAGCCCCGCCAATCCTCCGCCTATGACCAACCCTTTCTGCACAATGGGGACGGTTATGGGGGCAAGCGGGACGGAGGAGGCAATCTTGGCCACAGCCATCCTGACGAGATCGCAGGCCTTGGTCGTGGCGAGCTGAGGATTTCCGGAGTGAACCCAGGAATTGTGATTCCTGATATTGGCAATCTCCACCATGTATTCATTGATGCCCGCAGCCCGCAGGGTCGCCCGGAAGATATACTCATGGGTCCGGGGAGTGCAGGCCGCAATGACAATGCGGTTCAAGCCCTTCTCCTTGATGGCGTTTATCAGGACCTGCTGTGTATCCTCGGAACAGGCGAAAATATTCCGCTGAACATGGACCACATCGGCAAGAGCCGCAGCATACCTCTCCACCGCCGCGACATCAACAAGGCCTGCAATGTTGGAACCGCAATGACAGATGAAAACGCCGATTCTCCTTGCTTCCGCAAGCACATCCCGTTCCCGGGGAATGACCGGTTTCCGGCTCAGTTCTCCCCGGACGTCAGACAGAAGCCGGGAAACCGCCGCAGCAGCGGCGGATCCCTCAATGACCGCCTGCGGAATGTCCTTTGGTCCGGCAAAGGCGCCGCAGGTAAACACGCCTTCCTTGGAGGTGGTCACCGGCGAGAAATCCGAGGCAGCGGCGAAATTGCTGGCCGTCATCTGGATACCGGCAAGTTCGGCCAGTTCCAGCATGTGTCTGGGTGTGTTGAGCCCCACGGAGAGGACCACCAGATCATAGTATTCCTCGACCTGACGCCCCTGCTCATTAATATACCGCAGCCTCAGATCACCGCTTTTTCCCTGGGGCTCTATTCCGTGAACACGGCATCGGACAAAGCGGACGCCGAGTTCAGTCTTCGCCTTCTCGTAATACCGATCGAATCCCTTGCCATGGGTGCGCATATCCATATAGAAAATGGAGGCGGCAAGACCGGGGACATGTTCCTTGGCCAGAGATGCCCCTTTGATGGCCGCCATGCAGCAGATGGAAGAACAATACCCCTTCCCGCATTTATTCTCGTCTCTTGAACCGACGCACTGGAGGAAGGCTATTCTCCTGACGGGTTTTCCATCAGAGGGTCTGGCCAGATTTCCTTCCGTAGGCCCGGTTGCCGACAGATACCTCTCCAGCTGCAATGAAGTGATGACATTGGGAAATTTTCCAAAACCCCAGATCCCGGCAGGCTCCGGATTGAAGGGCTCGAATCCGGGAGCCAGCACCAACGCACCGGCGGAGAGGGTATGCACCTTCTCCGTATCGGCAAAATTGATGGCGTCTGCATCGCAGACCGTTTCGCAAAGACCGCAGCTGCCGGGCTTCTTCAACTGCAGACAGTTCTCGGCATCAATCTGGTATCTCAACGGGACGGCTTGAGGATATTTCAGAAAGATGGCCTTGCGTCTGCCCGTCGCCGCATTGTAGCCGTCCGGCACCTTTTTCGGACATTTATCCGCGCACAGACCGCAGGAGATGCACCGGTCGAGGTCCACAAACCGTGGCCGCTCAGTAACCGTGATGGTAAAATTCCCGGCCATGCCGGAAATACTTGATATCTCGGATAAGGTCATTATCCGGATGTTCAGGTTCCGGCCGCATTCCACCAGCTTCGGGGCAATGATGCACATCGAACAGTCGTTGGTGGGAAAGGTCTTGTCAAGCTGCGCCATCGCTCCGCCGATGGCCCCCGATTTTTCAATCAGATACACGAAGTACCCGGAATCTGCCAGATCCAGGGCTGCCTGGATCCCGGTGACTCCACCGCCAACGACCACCACCGCGCCGATTTTCTTACTTTCCAGCATCACAGGCATTTCTCCTTGTTCTCATTGTACAGCCTCTCGCAAGCGCTCCCGGTCTACTCCCGGCTGCCCCGTCCCGGCAGGATCAGGGAATCGGCAACCAGTTCCCACATATATTTGACCTCGATGCCGAGATTATACTCTTGATTAAGAGATTTTTTGAATTGATCCCTGCAGTTATGGCATGAGGCGATGACCAGTTTAGCCTCGCTCTCAGACACCTGCCGGGCCTTCATCCGGCCGTAGTAGACACGTTCATCGGCAAAGGGCATGGCCCAGGCCCCGCTCCCGGCGCCGCAGCAATAGTTGGAACCGCGATTGGGTTCCATTTCCACCAGATCCGGACAGCAGGCCCTGACGATCTCCCTGCCCTCCTCATAGTACGCTTGTCCGAAGGCACGCATGGATTTCCGTCCGTAATTGCAGGAATCGTGAAAAACCGTCCGTTTAGTGTGGATTGTATTATCCACTTTGATCCTGCCGGTATGCAGATATTCCAGCAGGAGATCGAACACGGTGCATATCTTGAATTCCTTCAAGGCCTCGGGATACCACCGGTTCAGGCAGAAACGGGTTGCATAATAGGCATGGCCGCATTCAGGAAGCAGCAGCGTCTCGCAGTTCAGCCGCCGCATATTGTCGACGATCCTGCTGACCACGGTGCGCATGGCTTCGTCGTCCCCGGAAAACAGGCCCCAGTTGACACCCTCCCAGTTCTCCGAACTCAAGGTCCAGGACTCGCCCGCGGCATGAAAAATCTTCCACCACCATTTCAGGTCATCGGGCTCGGCAAAGGGCTCCCGCGAATTCACCGTCACCATGAGCCGTGCGCCATGGATGTCCACGGGAGTCGCAAAGCCGGGACAGCAGCTTTCCGCCAGTTCCTCACCCAGTTCTTCCACCAGATGCAGGAAATCCTCCTTGGGAATGCCGATATTGTTTCCCCGCTCAAGACAGGTCATGACCCCCCGGTGAATGGGCCCCGGAACCTTATCCCTCTCGCGCCGGGAACGAATTCTCCGCATGAGATCGACTATCCGGATGTTGGCAGGGCAGACGTCCTCGCATTTTGCGCACATGGTGCATTTCCAGGCCCAGTCCGAGTTGACCAGATCGTCCTCCAGCCCGAGAAAGGCCATTCGGACAATCTTCCTCGGATCGAGTCCATCGACACCTGATATAGGACAGGCGCTTGCACAGGTCCCGCAGGTCAGGCATTCATCTGCCCACTGGGTATCGTCATAGAGGGTTTTCACCTTCTTGCCCAACTCAAGGGCCGGCATGATTTTTTTCTCTGCCTCAAGGGAGGTCACTGTCCGCAGGTCGACGTTGCTGTCCGGCCTGATCAGGGGTTCGCGGCCGAATTTTTCGCAGAGCGCCTGGTAATCTTCAAACTTCATCAGGTACTTCCGCCCCGGTCCCTCCTGGGCTACCAGGGTGCCTGCATTGATCCAGTTCCGTATGGTATTCCGGTGGACACCGAACTCTTCCGCTATTTCACTGACTTTGAATTCATACATCATTGGAGGTCACCTCAGGTCCCTGCGCTTTCGGAAAGAAGCTGCAAAATTTTCTCGCATGCCAACGGGATGGCGCCGGTCACGGCGGCAGAAAGTCCGGGGTCTATCTCTTCCGGAATCCGTGCAACCTGAGCCGCCAGGATATCGACACGCACCCCCGTATGCTGCTGCAACTCCAGAAGCAGGTTGACGGAGGGAAACTGGTGGAGAGAAAAATCATGGATTTTTTGAGCGGGTATGGAGAGGACATCTAGGAAAAAGACCTCACCCGGTCTGCGGTCCGGGAAGTCGACGGCGTCCACAATAATGATCCGCTCAGGCATGGTTTCAGGCGCAAGGAGATAATCAAAGAGATACTCTCGAATGCCGGTACCGGCATCAACGGCAGAAACCCTATCGGGCAAAAGCCGCCGCACCGCAAGCTCTGCTATCACCGCAGGCCCGAAGCCGTCATCGCCCATTATTGTATTACCGCATCCGAAGACAACAGTGGAGTATTTGACATTCGCCATTGTGCAAACTATGCCTCATTAAAATACTAAATACATAGTTACCACAAAACTGGCGGGGGATCAAGCTTGATTTCGCACAATTTGCATAATACCGCAAAAAAACATCCCGATAAAAAGCATTTCAAGCACAGGCCCTCGTCGCCGGGCGCCGCAATATGCATTCGAGAAACTGCGGATCGCAAGCATCCCTCTAGTATCCGTCGGGGTTCTGGACCTGCCAGCGCCATGCGTCCTCGCACATCTCTTTAATCCCGCGTTCAGCCCGCCACCCCAGCTCACGGAGCGCCCTGCCGGGGTCGGCGTAACAGGCGGCAATATCGCCCGGCCGTCTTGCCACAATCCGGTATGGGATCTCTTTTCCCGAAGCGGCGGAAAAGGCCGTGATCATTTCGAGAACGCTGTACCCCCGCCCCGTGCCCAGATTGCAGATAAAGACCCCCGGCCGGGCGCCCCTCTCAATGGCCTTGACGTGCCCGAGGGCCAGATCGACGACATGGATGTAATCGCGTACACCGGTCCCGTCCTTGGTCGGATAATCATTTCCAAAAACAGAGAGCTGCGCCAGTTTTCCAACTGCCACCTGAGAAAGATAGGGCGCAAGATTATTCGGGATACCGCGAGGATCCTCGCCTATCCTGCCGCTCGCATGGGCCCCGACGGGATTGAAATACCGCAGCAGAGCGATAGTCCACTCCCCGTCAGCCACAAAAAGATCGCCGAGGATCTGTTCGATCATCAGCTTTGTGTGGCCGTAGGGGTTGGTACAGGAAAGCGGGAAACCCTCGGTGATCGGCACTGTCGCCGGATCGCCGTAAACCGTTGCCGAAGAGCTGAAGACCAGGTTTTTCACGCCGTGCGCAGCCATCACCTCGCAAAGCACCAGGGTTCCTGTGATATTATTATAATAGTAGGCGAGGGGCTTTTGCACCGATTCCCCCACGGCCTTAAGGCCTGCGAAGTGAATGACCGCATCAAGCCTGCCGCAACTGGAGAAGACCGCTGCCAGGGCATTTCTGTCCAGCAGGTCGACCTTGTGAAAGGGGATATTCTTCCCGGTCAACTGCTCGACGCGCCGCAAGGATTCCTCTTTGGCGTTGCACAGATTATCGACCACGATGACTTGATGCCCGGCCTGCAGGAGTTCAAGGCAGGTGTGGCTGCCAATATATCCGGCACCGCCGGTGACAAGCACGCGCATAGGATGTTCCCTCGTATAAGAGTGATGCAGGTACACTTTCTCAACCCGTGGCAAGGATAATCCGATTCTCCCCTTTGATCAAGAGATAACCTCACCGCCCCCACTCCCGTCCAGGCACCTCAACTCCCCCGAATGTTCCCTTGATCTATGCGGAAAAACAGGGTATCTTGAGAAATCCCCCCTCAAGGGAAAGAGAAACGCGAGCCAATAAGACTCCAGGAGGAACAGCATGCCCTACGTAAGCATCCGTGTTGCCGGAAAATTATCGAAAGAACAAAAACAGAAAATCAGTCAGGGCGTCACCGAGGTGATAGCCAGGGAGGCAGGCAAGCCGCCCGAGTCCATCCTGATATTCATTGACGAGGTCCCTCATGAGAATATCGCCAAGGCGGGCAACCTGCTGCAACCTCCGAAATAGCCTTGTCCACACCTGTCCATAACAGGATCCTTGAATTGCAGCGGCTTCTCCGGGAGCACGCCCACCGGTATTATGTCCTTGACGATCCTGCTGTCGCCGATGGCGAATACGATCTGCTTTTCAAGGAGTTGCTGGATCTGGAAGCCCGCCACCCGGAGTACGTAAGCCAGGATTCCCCCAGCCAAAGGGTGGGGGGTGCGCCGCTGGACAAGTTCGCCCAGGTGCAGCACCGGACCCCCATGCTCAGCCTGGAAAACGGTTTTTCCGACGAGGATCTCTTCGCCTTTGAGGAAAGACTGATCCGCTTTCTCAACCGCACAGGCGGAATCACCTACGTCACCGAGCCCAAACTTGACGGTCTGGCGGTGGAAATAGTCTATGAAAACGGGATCCTGATCCAGGCCTCTACCCGAGGTGACGGGATCATCGGCGAAGATATATCGGCCCAGGTCCGGACCATCCCGGCAATTCCTCTGCATATGCGAACAGACGTTCATGGCATTCTTGAAGTACGCGGCGAGGTCTTCATGGACAGGCAAGGATTTCTGCGGCTCAATAAAGAGCAGGCCCAGGCAGAAAAGCCCCTGTTCGCCAATCCCAGGAATGCCGCCGCAGGCTCCCTGCGCCAGCTCGATCCGGCCATCACCGCCGCCCGGCCGCTGAAATTTTTCGCCTACGGCGTCTCCGATCCGGCGGCAACAGGCTGCGCCACCCAATTCGAGCTCCTCGCTCATCTGCGCGAGTTGGGCCTGCCGGTCAACGATCTGTCCCGCAGGTGCGGGAACGTACAGGAAGTCCTGCGCAGCTTCAACGACCTGCAGGCAATACGGCATGATCTCGGTTACGAGATTGACGGAATGGTAGTCAAAGTCGACCCCTTCGACCTCCAGGATCGTCTGGGCGCCAAGGCACGCGCCCCCCGCTGGGCTCTGGCGTGGAAGTTTCCGGCCACCCAGGCCACCACCCGATTGACCGATGTGGAATTTCAAGTGGGCCGCACCGGGGCTGTCACCCCCGTGGCCATCCTCACCCCGGTGAATGTCGGCGGTGTCATGGTCAGCAGGGCCTCCCTGCATAATCAGGACGAATGCAGACGCAAGGACCTGCGGCTGGGCGATACCGTACTGGTGCAACGGGCCGGAGATGTGATCCCGGAGATCGTCCGAGCTGTTGCCGACCTCCGCGACGGCTCGGAGATCCCCATCGCGATGCCCGAGCGCTGCCCTGTCTGCGGCCACCCGCTGGACAAACCCCACGGCGAGGCAGTGACCCGGTGCTTCAATCCCCTCTGCCAGGCCCAGCGGATCAGGGCGCTGGCCCATTTCACATCCAAGGCAGGGCTCGATATAGAAGGACTGGGGAAAAAATGTTTGGAACAGCTCTTTGATCTCAGTATAATAAGTGACATCACTGATATTTTCACCCTTGATCCCGAGAAGCTCGCCCATCTCGAAGGATGGGGCGAAAAATCAGCTGCAAACGTTCTCGCCGCAGTGACGGCAAAAAAGCACCCGCCGCTGAGCAGATTTCTGGCAGCCCTGGGGATCCGTTTCGTAGGCGAGGTGACGGCATCGCTGCTGGAAAACCACTTCGGCTCACTCTCCGGGACCGCCTCTGCAACCAGGGAGGATCTTCTGGAAATAGACGGCATAGGAGAGCAGGCGGCATCAAGTATCGTTGCCTATTTCTCGGACTCAGCCACTCTGGACATGCTGGCCCGTCTGCAGAGGCTGGGGGTTGAACCCGCGGTCAGAACCATTGCTGCAGAGGCGCTCCCCCTCTCGGGCTGCACATTTCTCTTTACCGGCACCCTGAAGACCCTGTCCAGAGACGAGGCTAAAATGCTGGTCAAGAGTAACGGCGGCCAGATAGCCGCGACGGTCAGCAGTGCATTGACCCATCTTGTCGCCGGAGAAAAGGCCGGCTCCAAACTGAAGAAGGCCGCCGAACTGGGGAAGATCATCATTTCGGAAGAGAAGTTTCTTGAAATGCTCAATCAATGACTTTATGGCAAATATACTCATCGTAGAAAACAATCCGGTCATCACCAAGCTCCTCGCCCATTTTTTCGAAGCTGAAGGGTGTACCGTTCAGCATGCCGAAGATGGCCTTCAGGCCGTGATGATGCTGGATACCTTCATTCCCGAGATCATCAGCACGGACATCATCATGCCGAAAATCGGCGGGGACCAACTCTGCCGCATCGTCAGAAGCTCGCCTAAGCTCAAAGATATCTTTATCGTTGTGTATTCGTCCATTGCCATAGAAGACGAAAAGCGCCTCTTCAATCTGGATGCCGACCTCTATATCGCCAAGGGGCCGGAAATCTGCGTTCAAAAACACGTCCGCCATGTGCTTGATCAATACCGGAGCGGCAAACGCAAAGAGAATATCCTGCACGGCGCGGAAGGACTGTATCCACGGACGATCACGAAAGAACTTCTGATGTCCAAGTATCATAACTCCTTGATCTTCGAGAACCTGGCCGAGGCGGTCATCGAGATGGACAGGGGCGGAAAGATCGTCCAGGCAAATAAGGCGGCCCAGGATCTGCTCAACTACGACCTTCCGGCCCTGATGGGAAGCCTGCTCACCGACCATCTTGCCGGGCCGGAGTTCCCTCTTGTTCAGCTATGGTTCACGGAAAATTCGACAGAAGACTCCCTTCACTTCCACTCCAGCTACGACACACCCCTGCTGATCGGGAAGAGCCAGATCCTCATGAAACTCGTCAGGTTCTCGGAGAAGAGGGAATCCTTCAACATCGCTATCCTGCAGGACATCACCACCCTCAAGGAAACCGAGAGAAAACTCACCGAGACGGTTAATGAATTCGATGCGGTGATGGAATCCATAGGCCACGGCGTTCTGTTTATGGATTCCGACCTGCGGGCCCGCATCGCCAACCGGGCTTTCCGTAAGATGTGGAATTTTCCAGATGAATTGTTCGGTAAAAATTCGACCTTCAGGGATCTCATCTATTTCAATCGCAACAGGGGCGTCTATGACGTGCCGGACGAAGACTTCGACAGCTATGCGGAAAAACGGGTGATGGAGGTTATGAGGGGCAGCATAGGACCGGAGGAATTTCGCCGCAAGGACGGTATCGTCTATCAATACCAATGCGTCGTCCTGCCCGACAACGGCAGAATGCTGACCTATTTTGACATCACCAGGCATAAAAACACCGAGACCGAACTGGAAAAAGCCCTGACTACGGTGTCCAACCTGGCCAACAGGGACGCGTTGACGGGTCTGCCAAATCTGCGACTCTTTCAGGAGCGCTTCTTAGGCACACTTGCGATATCCAAACGGAAGGGATGGAAAATCGCCATCATGTTTGTCGATCTGGACGGCTTCAAAAAGGTCAACGATTCTCTGGGCCACGAGGCAGGCGACAGAATCCTGAGGATGGTGGCGCAACGCCTCTTGAAAACTATACGCAAGGCGGATACCGTGGCCCGCATAGGCGGCGACGAGTTCCTGATCATCCAGACCGAGGTGGAGAATAAAACCACGGCGGCCCATGTGGCCAACAAGATCATCCAGCAGCTTTCCCTTCCCTTCGATCTTGAAAAACACGAGATCCGGATAGGCGCCAGCATCGGCATTGCCTTGTATCCCGAAGACGGCGATACCAGCAAGGAGCTGATCAAAAAGGCCGACAAGGCCATGTACAAGACCAAAACCCTCGGAAAACGGGGATACACCTTCGTAAAAGACTGATCGACGGCAGAAGGGTCAGGGATTTGCGTCCTGCTCGAGCTTTTTTTGTTCAAGCTCATCCCAGCGGGCATACAGTCCATCGACCGCCTCCTGGGTCTTCTGCAGTTCCTGCCAGCATTCATGAAGAAGACCGGGATCGGCGACGGTTTCGGCGGATTCCATCCGCTTCTGGAGTTTTTCCAGCTCAATCTCCGCACTGAGAATCCGCTCCTCCATCTGGTCGTACTCCCGCTGGTCGATGTAGGACAATCTGCCGCTTTTCTTTTTGGCCCCGCAAGAAGACTGTCTGCTGTCCCTGCCGGATTTTTCCACGGCTCCATCGTCTTTCATCTTTTCCTGCAGCGCATACAGCCATTGCTCATAGTCGGCAAAGTATTCGACACCGCCGTCCCCGTCAAAACCGATGACCTTATCGCAGATCCGGTCCAGGAGAAACCGGTCGTGGGTGACCAGCACGAGGGCGCCGGGAAAACCCTGCAGGCTCTCCTCCAGCACGTCAAGGGACGGGATGTCAAGGTCGTTGGTTGGTTCATCCAGCAGCAGGATATCGGCAGGTTGCCGCATCAGTCCAGCAATAAAGAGACGGGCCCGTTCTCCGCCGGACAACTGCCCGACCGGGGTCTCCAGCTGATCGGGCCTGAAAAGAAAACGTTTGGCCCAGGAAGCCACATGGACCGATCCTCCTCTGAATACCACCGCGTCCCCTTCCGGCGCCAGAGCCCTGCGCAGGGTAATGGATAAGTCGATATCCTGCCGCCGCTGATCAAAATGGACGATCCTGACACCGTCCGCCGTTTTTATGATCCCCGAATCGGGCCGGGCCCCATCCTCTTCAGCGCTGGCTGCCAACAGACGCATGAGCGTTGATTTTCCGCAGCCGTTCCGGCCCAGAAGCCCCAACCGGCTGCCCGGCGACAGCACCATGTCAAGATTTGAAAAAAGTCTTTTATCCTGATAATTCTTACTGATCCCTGAAGCTTCCAGGAGTTTTTTTGTCTTGCGCTGCGTCGCCTCAAAATCGATGCGCACATTTGATATGGCTCTGTTCCTCCCTTTGACCTGGGCCAGATCATCCTGCAGCCTGTAGGCCTCATCGATCCTGTACCGGGCCTTGGTCGCCCGGGCCTTTGGCCCGCGCCTGAGCCATTCGGTCTCACGCCGGACCTTATTTTGCAGGCGTTCCTCATCCTGCTCCTGCTGCGCCAGAAATTTTTCTCGTTCTTCGATAAAATCACTGTACCGGCCTTTGACTTCCAGGGATCCCTTCGGATAGACCGGTGAGAGTTCAACGATGCGGTTGGTGCAATTCTCCAGAAATTTGCGGTCATGGCTGACCAGGATATAGGTCGATGGACTGTCGGCTGACGTACCGGACAACATCTTCTCGAGCCAGATGATGCCCTCGATATCCAGATGGTTGGTCGGTTCGTCCATGATCAGCACGTCCGGCCGGGTAAGAAGAGAGCGGCAGATGGACAGCCGCTTGCGCAGGCCGCCTGAAAGGACGGCAGCCGTTCTGCCATCGTCAACAAACTCTGCCCTTGAGAGCATCGTGTGAACCCTGTTGTACTTTTCTATTTCATCCAGATCCGTTCCTTCCAGGGACTGCAGGAGATTTTCGGCCATTCCCTTTTCTTCATCGAAGACATCAGTCTGAGCAAGGTACCCGACTCGGACATACCGCTGACTGACTACCTTGCCACTGTCCGCATCCGCAAGGCCGCAAAGGATCTTCAGCAGGGTAGACTTTCCCGCGCCGTTCGGGCCTATCATACCAATACGGTCACCTGCGCTGATGACCAGATCCACATTTTTAAAGAGTACCTGAGCCCCGTAGGCCTTCGCCAGAGACTGACAGTTGAGCAGATTGGACATAAAATCTATACCGTTTGGCTTATTGTTGCTGGATTTTCGTTGTTTTCCAAGACTTTCAGGGTACTTGCAAGCACCTTTTCGGTTGATTATTTCAGGGCCTGCTGTTATAAAACATCGAGAACCGGGGAAGGAGACGGAACGTGCGTTGAGGGATATGTTTTTTCTGATGCGATTTTTATACAATTAAACGGCATAAACTGCAATCACTGAACAGACACCGGGTGAGGTATCAGCCGCAGCATCCGCTCTTTCGGATTGCGAGGAAAGCCGAAAAACACACCTACCCACCATCATCACAGGTCTTCGAATGTCAAATAACGAACCCACCATTGCCAACCGGCTGACGTGTCCTTTCTGCGGAAACGATACAGATTTCTTCCAGATAGCAGAGGATGCGATAATCACGACCCATTTCACCCAGAATAGCGACGGAAGTTTCACGCAGGAAGTCAATGACTCCCAAGTCCTTGGAGAGATAAAGTTATTCTGCGGAGAATGCGAGGAAGAATTGCCGCCGGAGTTTTTCGACCGTTTCAATGAAATGGTATTTTAGTCCGCACCGGATCCTTACAACACAAGACGGCACGGAGACCAACACAGTAAAAAGACAAAAGGGAAACACCCAGAGGAGTACGTCGGGCTCTCTGCTTTCAGAAAGCGCAACTTACCCAGGCACACCGTGGCGTTTTCCGAAAAAAGGAGCTCTCTGTATCATAAAAAAGGGGAAGCATCCTTAATCCGGAAGCTTCCCCTTTCACAGTCAGTCAAAACCACGCTGCAAATGAATTATACGCAACCTGTCGGTTTAGGAAGACCAGCCATCTTACAGGCTCCCTTTCCTGGTCCGGACGGGAACAGCTCATAGATGCGTTTCAAAGGAAAACCGGTGGTCTTTGAAAGAATACGAACCATCGGAGCGATACCATTCTTCTTATAGTATTCCTGAAGAGCATCAATCACTTTGTTGTGCTCGTCGGTCAACTCGGCAATACCTTCAACGCTTTTTACATAATCGATCCAATCTGCATTGAATTCTTCCATCCCTTTAAGCAGGAATCCGTCTTCATCTACCTGAAAGCTGGATCCATTGTGTTCGAGTGTCGGCATTTCATACCTCCTTGAAAAATATTATTTTATGGCTTTCACCGTTCTTAACTCTAGCTATGAACTAACGAAGTCTAAATACTACAGGAGAGAAAGTTTGTCAAGCGAATGACGAATATTTCTCGCCCTTCAAATTCATAACACAAGTAAGCGTAATTCATGAATGTATCCTCGTCTCCAGAGCTGCGCGAACAAGGATTTTCTATAAACAAACTATGAAAAATCCAGAAGTTACAGAAGCATAACGGCATCACACCCTTCCGTCGCCCGTTGCCCGGTTATGAAGAAAACCTGATGGTTTTATGAGCCGGATACGCTACCGCTCTGCTGAAAAGCGCTGAGCACAAAGACTTTTGAGTATTACGTATTTTTTCAAAAAGTGCAACACAAAGATACCCGGATCTGTTCACGGTTCCAGTGATATTAAGCGCCCTTATCCCGTCCTTTTTCTCGGTTTTTTCTTGCATGTAAGCAAGAGAAAGGGTAAATCCATCGTAATTATGCGGGGTCCCCGTTTTTCTCCAAAACCGATCGTCCGCCTGGCCGGCTGATAACACGAAAGCCGCCTGTTGAACCGGTGCGGGACGTCCAAGGCTGTCATGCGGGACTGCATTCCATCGCATCGTATCGCTTCACTGCAAGCGGCGCGTGCCAGGTTTTCGCATTCCCTCTGTCCGCGGCCTCCCCGCCCGCAGCAGGATTAAACCTTCTTAACACTGTGAATTTCTATGCTTCAAGTACTCAGGAACAAAGCCCAATCCACTATAATGCAGGCAATTGTCGTCATCATTGCCCTTGTCTTCATTTTCTGGGGAGTCGGGTCGCGAATGATGAACAGCGGCCAATCGGCGATAAAAATAGACAACGAAGAGATTTCATTCCAGCAGTTTCAAAAGGCCTACGATCAGGCCCTATCCCGTTTACGGGATCAGTTCAATGGAGCTGTCCCCCAGGGATTTGCGGAAAAGATAGGGATAAAACAGCAAGTCATCAGCCGCTTTGTCCAGGACGCGCTCCTTCGTCAAGGTGCTGCAAAAATGGGAGTCGTCATTAGCCCGGCGGAGATCCAGGACTCCATACAATCAATGGGGGCATTCCAGGATAACGGCTCTTTCAATCTGGAAAAATACAAAACACTTCTGGCTAAAAACAACTATACCCCTCATAAATTTGAGGCCTCCATACAAAATGACATGCTCACACAGCGAGCCATTGCGGATATCGGCGACTTTGCCTCAATCGTCACCGATCATGAGCTTGAAGACCTGTATGATATGGAGAAGGAAACCGTTTCTGTTGCGTTCGCAAAAATCTCACCCGAACTGTTTGCCGGCAAGGTGCATGTCACGGATCAGGATCTCGCCTCCTGGTTCGAATCCGCCAAGGATTCCTACAAGACCGACCCAAAGCTGAAGCTGAAATATCTTGCCTTTGATTTTAATGAGATCGCCAAAAAAATTGTCATTGATGACGCGTCGGCCCAAAAGTATTACGACTCAAACATTTCCAGTTTCACCATCCCCGAGCAAAGGCATGCGCGGCTCATCCACTTCAAGGTTGATAAGGACACTCCCGAAAGTGTCGAAGCCGACCAGCTGAAAAAGGCCGAAGAAGTTCTGAAGCTTGCGCGATCCGGAAATAATTTCGCCCAGTTGGCAGACCAGTACTCCGACACGAAAACACCGGGCGGAGACCTGGGAGAGATCACGAAGGGAAAGATCATAGAACCGCTTGACGACACGATCTTTTCAATGCATCCTGACGATATCAGCGATATTGTCCGCTCGCAATTCGGCTATCATATCATTAAGCTCGAAGGAATCACCCCGGAGGTTATCAGGCCGTTTTCCGAAGTACACAACGAAATCGTCCAGCATCTCCAGATGGAGCAGGCAAAATCCATGGCTTTTGAACTGGCAAATCAATGCTATGAAGGCATTATCAGCGCTGGAAGCCTGAAGTCCTATCTGGACAGTCATCCAGGCACCACCGTCATTGAAACCGCTTTCTTCACGCACAGTTCCCCGCCAGAGGCAATCAAGAATGACAAGACGCTTCTTGATACCGCCTTTTCCCTGAAGCAAGGGGAACTGAGTTCGCTCATTGAGACAGGCTCCGGATATGCCATTCTTTTTGCCGAACAGATTGAAGAACCCGTCGTTCCGCCTCTGGCCGACGTCAAAGACCGGGCAACAAAGGACTATATTGCCGCAGAGGCGGCTAAACTGGCCAGGCAGGCAGCGGAAAATATGCTTGCCCAGGCCAAGACGGGGGGAGACTTCACAAAACTTGCCGCCGATGCAGGGCTTGCAATACAACCGTCCGGCCCGCTGTCCAAAAGCGGCGCGGACCAGAAATCCTCTTTCCCCTCTTCTCTTGTCGACGGGGTATTTCAACTCTCCAAGGCCTCGCCCTATCCCAATGAGCCCGGCCAGGTTGGCGGTGATTATTTTGTTTATAAATTTTCAGAGCGGACGATTCCCCCAATAGATCTCAGCGCAACCGAGCGGGAAGCATACCGGAACGCTCTGTTGAAGCTCAAGCAGCAGCAGATCATTACTGCCTGGATAACCAATCAGAGAGGCCAGGCGACGGTAACCACCCATAAGGGTCTGTAAAATTCAGCCTGCAGAGCATCCCCTCAGACGAGAACCGGAAGGGGCCGGGATGGCCATGGCACGCAATCATCTCTCAAATCGGAGCCAGCGTGCCGTGGTACTTCTCTCATTTTGCCGATCCCTTCCGTTTCTTTTCCTCTTCCTTTTTTTGGGAGTTGCTGGCCAGAATTCTCCGGATTCCCTCGTGGGATAATTGTACGCCGTATCCTTCCTTGAGTTTTCCCGCAATATCCCTGTAGGACCACCGGTCCAGCCGCAACTGCATAATCTCCTGAATAATATGTTGTTCGTCGAGGTTTTGGACCAGGTACTCTCCTTCCACCTTCCACCCGAAGGGGACCGGCCCGCCCGTATATTTTCCTTCCTTTCTCTGGTGCCTCTTGGTCGACTTGATTGTTTCCCCCTGCCGGCTGCCCTCACAGGCGGCAAGGGAGGTCAGAACGGCCATGACAAGGGACGCACCACCTTCAGAAACCACCAGCTTCCTTTCCCGGGCAATCGATATATTTTCATCCAGATCAACGCAGTAGAAAGAAACGGACATCTGTTTCAACGCCTGCAGCAGCCGGACTGCTTCCCTGGCCGACCCCAATACCCATTCGGCCTTCATGGCTATCATGACATCACCGTCCTGCAGCCCAGCAAGCATCTTTGCCGCTTGTTTTCTCTCCCGGAAAGCTGACTTCAGGGAGCACCCCTGCTCAATGAAAAAATCGTCAACCTTCAACCCCCGGGACTGGCCGTAGGCCTGAATCGCCCTCTGCTGTTCAGCCACTGCAATCTGCCCCGCCCTGTCCATCGTCAAAAATATATATCCCAGCGCCTTCATGTCCTTCTCTCCTCAAAAACGGGAAATGTCACATATCAACAGTGATCCAGCGAATGAGTGACATGGTGTCAATAATACATAATCAGTAATTGACATAATGTCAACGATTACCAATTAATTGTTTACAGTGTGTTAACATCATGATATTGTAACGCATATCAAGATAATCCCTTTCGTTCTCGTGGCCCTTTCAGCCTTTCACCCTGTGATTCCATGCAGAATTGAGAATGATTCTTTTGCCGTGCAGGCCATCGCTTAAAAAAATTGGAATACCGATTTTTATTCTTTTCCCGGTCATACATGCTATAGTACAATGTTTGCTCTCCGTCATTTTCCCGTTAAATTTTAATCAACTAGTCGTCAGGTCCCAATACAGCTCCTGCGATATACAGCAATTAATAATGACTATCGAAAACGATCTCCTGCAGCAGTACGACAATCTCAGCCACTTTGAACAAACACTTCTGCAGTTTCTCTCCATCGTTTATGAACCTGCGAATATTCCCCTGATCGTCGGCTGCCTGAACAGGCTTGAGATTCGCAGTTCCCGGGGACAACGCCCTACGGTCACAAATCTCAACCATTATCTGTCAAAATTTCAGCAACTGAACCTGCTCACTGCCGATCGGCAATGCGCTCCGGAGATTGTCGAAACTCTCAGCAAATATTCGGTGGCCCAAGGAACCTTTCCGCTCTATGCCGATATCATCAGGGAGGAGGCTCCTGTTTCCTACTATTACGGAAAATGGATAACCCGCTGCTGGCGGGCCATGCGGGAGCTGCGCATCGGGATATACACGCAACAGCATGATATAATAGATGATGCCACAGAATTCATTACTTCCCAGTGCCGTGAAATGGCCCCTGGCCTCCCGCTGACTATCCGGGTTACCGCCAGCCCCTTTGATCCTCACTGGTTTCGCAGCCTGTCTCCATCCTTCCAGTTTTACCTGCTTGACAATGTTCTCAGATATACCCAGGCCAACCTCCATTCCTTTCCTGAAATCCTGTATTTTCTCAGCGACAGCAGTGAATTTGAGCATTTGAGCATCGATGAGCAGCTTCCGTTTAAGCGTCTGCTCTTCAATCAGCTCCTTCTGCAGGGAGATCTGGACCAGGCGGAAAAACTGATAACCTGTCATTCCGGGCTTTTTTCAGGAACAGGTTCGCTGGGGACTCTTTATTTTCTCCGGGGGAATCAAGACCTTGCGTTATCCGCGTATGCGGACGATATCGCCTTCCTCCAAAACCTGAGCGGGTCTGAAAATGTGGCTATTTTCGGACCGTGCGGGCTCTTTTATATCCTGGCCCAGTTACAGCAGAAAGACATCCCGCGCCACGAGATCGCCAAAAGGATCGGCATCGCGCAGACCCTGTTTCCCACCGCAGCAGAACAGAAGGCCTATTCCTTCCTGGCTATGGTTCTGGACGACGAGGTGCATACCGCCATGTCCGCCGGCACCCCTTCAATCGGGGAGGCGGATGAAGTCCATAGCCTGACCATACTCTTTGCGGCCCTTTGCCAATATTGGTTAAACAGCTCGGTACAGCCGGAGATCGAAAAAAAGATCGCCGTCCTGTATGCGAAGGCGCTCAAGAACGGTTTTTTCTTCTTTGCCCTCGTTTTTGCCGAAATCCTGGAAAAGATTTCCGATAATGCCGCCGAATATACGTCAATCGCACACCAGTTGAGGCAGGAAACCCGCATCCTTTCCCTGATTGCCGTCATGGAGCCGGAAGAGCCCTGGAAAAGGAGCCTGCAGGCGCTCATCCAGGCCACCGCCACGCAGAAAGATTCGGCTCAGGCCATCCGGATGGCCTGGATGGTGGAGTTTGAAAGGGGGGTTGTATCGATCAACCCGAGAGAGCAGAAACTGGCGCCTTCGGGCGAATGGAGCAAAGGCAGGCCCCTCTCCCTTGCACGGCTGGCAGATGCGAATACCCTCCCCTACCTCAACGTCCAGGACAGAAAGATCTGTCTTGCGATTGAGAAGATCCTGAATCCGGATACCCGGGCTATCGGCTACAAACTGGATATGGATAAGGCGCTGATAGCCATGATCGGCCATCCGCACCTGTATCTGTCCAACTCACCCTCAAGCCCAGTGGAGTTTATTGCAGGCGAGCCGGAACTTTTAGTCCAGGAGCGGGGAAACCATCTCCACATCCGCTTCGCCCAGAGCATCACCTCGGACAATGTCACCGTCTTCCGGGAGACACCCACCCGATTCAAGATCATCACCATTAACGACAATCATCGCAGAATTGCCCAGATCACAGGCAAGGACGGCCTGACGGTTCCCCTTGAGGCAAGCGACCAGGTCCTCACCGCCATCGGCAATATTTCCTCCTTCATGACCGTTCACTCGGCCATTGCCGCCGATGCCTCCACCAACAAGGAGGCCAACATCAACTTTGTCGAGGCCGACCCCTCCATTTATATGCATCTTCTGCCCTGTGGGACAGGATTCAGGCTGGAGATGTTTGTCAAGCCTTTCAAGGACGGGCTCCATTATCTCAAGCCGGGGCAGGGAGTCGAAAACATCATGGCAGAGGTTGGCGGCAAGCGGCTGCAGACCCGCCGCAACCTGGCGCTGGAAGAAGAACGCGCCCGGAATATCGAAGAACTCTGCCCGATCTTTGACCTGGCCATTGATCTTGAACACGAGACTGACAGGGAATGGCGCCTGCTCGACCCCGATGACTGCCTCCAGGCCCTGCTTGAACTGCAGGCCATAAAGGATCAGGTTATCATCGAATGGCCGGAGGGCGAAAGGCTGACGGTTTCCCATCAGGCGACTTTCAAGAATCTCAACCTGAAGATCAGGACCAACCGCCAGAACTGGTTCTCAATGAGCGGCCAGCTCGTTCTGGATCAGGAGCACATTATCGACCTGAAGGAGCTCCTGGCCAAGGTTAAATCCGCCAGCGGCAGGTTTATCCAGATTGGAGATGGACAGTTTCTGGCCCTGACGCAGGAATTCAAGAAACGGCTTGAAGATATCAATATCTATGCCGAGGAATTCAGCGATGTTACCGGAGACGAGATTCAGATCCACCCCCTGGCGGCAATCCCCTTGGAAGAACTGGTCAACCAGGCCTCCACCTCTGCCGATGCAGGCTGGAAGAATCAGCTGTCCCGGATCAAGGAAATCCAGAACTTTGTGCCCGAGATGCCGTCGACCCTCCAGGCCGAGCTCCGCGACTATCAGACGGAAGGCTTCAACTGGCTGGCAAGGCTGGCCCAACTGGGAGTCGGCGCCTGTCTGGCCGATGACATGGGCCTGGGAAAGACCCTGCAATCGCTGGCGATCATCCTGAAGTCCGCAGCCGACGGCCCCTCTCTGGTCGTCGCCCCGACCTCCGTCTCCACCAACTGGCTGACCGAGGTGCACAGGTTCACTCCGACCTTGAATATCGTCTCCCTGCCGGCGAAGGACCGGGCAAAGGTCATCAGCGCGCTGGGACGATTCGACCTGTTGATCACCACCTATACCCTGCTGCAGCAGGAGACCGAGCTGCTTGCCGGGGTCAAATGGCAGACCATTATCCTCGACGAGGCCCAGGCAATCAAGAATGCCGCCACCAAACGCTCCAGGGCCGCCATGTCCCTGCAGGCCAGGTTCAAACTCATCACCACGGGCACCCCTATCGAAAATCATCTGGGTGAGCTGTGGAACCTCTTTCATTTTATCAATCCGGGGCTCTTAGGATCAATCAGCACCTTCAATGAACGCTTTGCCATACCCATCGAACGCTATCACGACAGGGAGGCAAAGATGAAGCTGAAGAAATTGATCCGCCCCTTTATCCTGAGACGGATAAAATCCCAGGTTCTGGACGAATTGCCGCCGCGAACGGAGATCACCCTGGAAGTGGAGATGACGCCTGAAGAGATACGTTTCTACGAGGCCCTCAGGCAGAATGCCCTCGATATACTTGAAAGCAACAAGGAAAAGAAAGGGAGACATCTGCAGATACTGACAGAAATCATGAAGCTGCGTCAGGCGTGCTGCAATCCCCGCCTGATTGCGCCCGGACTCAATATCCCCAGTTCCAAGCTGGAAGTCTTCTCGGGGGTCGTCGAAGAACTCATCGGCGGCCGCCACAAGGCCCTGGTCTTCAGCCAGTTCATCGGTCACCTGAAAATCATCAGGGAATACCTGGACTCCAAGAACATCACCTATCAGTATCTTGACGGGTCCACAGGATCGAAACAGCGCCAGCAGAGGATCGAGGCCTTCCAATCCGGCGAAGGCGATCTCTTTCTCATAAGCCTGAAGGCAGGAGGCCTGGGCCTGAATCTGACGGCCGCCGACTACGTCCTCCATATGGATCCCTGGTGGAATCCTGCCATTGAGGACCAGGCATCGGACAGGGCTCACCGAATCGGCCAGACACGCCCCGTGACTATCTACCGGCTGGTCTGCAAGAACTCCATCGAGGAGAAGATCGTCAAACTCCACGAAGAAAAACGCGATCTTGCCGGAAGCCTGCTGGAAGGAAGCGACATCAGTGCCAGGATGAATTCGGATGAGCTGATGGATTTAATCAGGGAAGGATAAACAGTTTTCGCGGTCGTACGGCAAGGCCCCCGGTGCTCAGAAATCACCGGCCAGCCTGTTTCTGATCAAGCCGAAAAATGCTGCGTCTGGAGATTCATACAGCCAGCCCACATGACCGAAGCATCCCCCGCAGAAGGCCAGCCGCCAGCTAAAGCCTGCAAACCAGGAGAATTGACGGCTGGAAGGTCCCTGAACAGTGCAGCCGGGCGCCTGGGAAAAGCAGAGCACCTCAAAAACGATGCCCGCCGGATTGAAAAATGTATGGTCGCAGGAACCGTCCACGTCCAGAACCGCCCGGACGACGGTTATCGGATGGCCGCAATCCCGGCAGACCACGGCCTGATCTTCATTCTCCTGAGGAATATCGATGCTTTCGGGATGAGACCCGCCCTTCTCCTCTCCGTCGCGCAGCCACAGGAAACGGGGAAGAATGCCGGGGATCCCTTCAGCCCTGCCACCCGCTCCGGGCTGAACTGAAGAGCAAACCCCGGTCAGCTCACTGCTGATAGGAATCAATGATAGCCTGGACCATTTCAGGAATCCTGTGCACATCGGGTTGCACATCCACTGTTAAACCATTGTCGGTAACCGTCTTTGCCGTGATCGGGCCGATGGCCGCGATTTTCACCCCTTTGAACAGCCGTCGCAGTTCATCCTGGTCGGCGGCGTCAACCATCGTCAGGAAATGCCGCACCGTTGAAGAACTGGAGAAGGTCACCATGGACACCCGGCCAGCCTCAAGCTCATCGCGCAGGGCCTCCTTCCGCCCCAGAGGCGGCACATTCTTGTATACCGGCGCGACAGTCACCTGGGCGCCTGCGCCACGGAGCGTCTCCGGCAGGAACTCCCGGGCCTTCAAGGCTCGGGCAATAAGAATATTCCGTCCTTCGACACCCTGATCGAGCAGACTCTCGGCCAGCCCTTCGCTGGTAAAGGTCGAAGGGATAAGATCGGCGTTGACCCCGTATTCAAACAGCGTGTCGGCCGTGCTCTTTCCGACAACCGCGATTGCAGGCCCCTTCAGATCCCTGGCATCCATCCCCTTGGCGAAAAGCCGCTTGAAGAAATATCTGACGCCATTGATGGAGGTGAACAGAATCCAGTGGTATTCCCGCAGACGTTCCAGCTCGCTGTCCAGTATTTCGTAAGAATCGGCAGCCTCGATCTGGATGGTCGGGTATTCATAGCAGTCGGCGCCGGCATCTTCCAGGCCCGCTATCAGCTCACTGGCCTGTTCCCTAGTCCGGGTGACGACGATCCGCTTGCCGAAGAGCGGCCGTTTTTCAAACCAGTTGATGGTCTCGCGCAGTTTGACCACCTCGCCGACAATGATCAGCGACGGCGGCTTGATCCCGGCATCCCTGGCAACCTCCTCGATGGTCGAAAGGGTCCCGACCACAGACTGCTGCTCCGGGGTTGAGGCCCAGCGGACAATGGCCACCGGCGTCTTCGGATCTCTGCCGTATCGAATCAGTTTTTCAACGATGACCGGCAGATTTTTGATCCCCATGTAGATAACGATGGTCCCTGCCCCGGTGGCGATCTTTTCCCAGTTGATATTGGAATCTTCCTTGGTCGGATCTTCATGCCCCGTCAGAAAGGCCACGGAGGCCGTATAATCGCGATGGGTGATCGGGATTCCGGCATAGGTGGCCGCCGCAGTGGCTGACGTGACGCCGGGAACGACCTCAAAGGCAACGCCTGCAGCGGCAAGTTCCTGCACCTCCTCGCCACCCCTCCCGAAGATGAAGGGATCGCCGCCCTTCAGGCGGATGACGTTTTTGCCGGCCAAGGCGTGATCGACCAGCATCTGGTTGATCTCTTTCTGGGTATGGGTATGCTTGCCGCCTCCCTTTTTGCCGGCGTAAATCAATTCGGCAGTCGGAGGGACGTGTTTAAGGAGCTTCTCGCTGGCCAGATAGTCATAGACGACGACTTCCGCACGTTCCAGGAGATATTTGCCACGCACGGTTATAAGGCCGGGATCTCCAGGGCCTGCACCAATCAGATAGACCTTTCCGGGTCTCTTTTTCCTATTCTGTTCTTCCATAATCACAGGGGGCAGGCTCACAGAGTGATCCGCCGGTCACAACCTCCTTTCTATGAAAGTCTCGTTTTGATGCTGGCCAAGCCATACTGAAATGATGAGCTTTCATGTTTCGTTGAGGCTGGTCATTCTGGTCCAGCCATGCTGGTTAGAAACTGAAATACTTTTGCTGCCGAAAAAGGACAATACTACCATATTCACGTTCGTTTCATCAAGCAATCAGTCGCCCGCAAAGGAACTCCATGGCGCAAGGAGAGGTTCGATTGCCTGAAAAGGCAAAAGGCATGCCCGTTCAGCCAGACATGCCTTTCTCTTCAACCTTCCAGAATCAAACGATGAATGAACGTTTTCTTCCTACAGCTCTTTCATGATCAATTCGGTGACCTGACCGATAGAGACGGAACCGTCAACCGAGATGACCCTGAGACCGCCGGCCTCTTTGAAGTAGTTGACCGCGGCCATGGTTCCGGTTTTGGTATCATAGTAGATTCCATGACGCTTGTTGATGGCATCCACGTCCTGATCATCGGCACGGACCTTGAGATCGCCGCCGCAGACGCGGCATACGAGCTTTCCGTCCTTCTCGACGGGCTTGATGGCCTCGAAGGCGATATGATTGGGATGGTTGTTATCGTTGACACAGAGCCTGCGGCCCATGATGCGCTCCTTGGCGATCTCACGGTCAAGAACGATCTCGATGACATAATCAAGGGCAAGACCGGCATCCTTCAGGTTTTTCGCAAGGGTGATTGCCTGCTCCTTGGAGCGGGGAAAACCGTCGAGAATCCAGCCATCCTTACAGTCGGCTTTCTGCAGGCGGGCAATCATCATCGGGATGGTGATATCATCGGGGACGAGATCTCCCTTGTCGATGAAGGCCTTGGCCTTTTTGCCAAGCTCGGTGCCGCCGCCGATGTGCTCACGGAAAATAGCGCCGGATTCAATATGAGGAATATTGAATTTTTTCTGTACGATGGCGCCCTGCGTTCCCTTGCCGCTTCCGTTCGGTCCGAAAACCAGAATATTCTTGCCCATAAGTCCTCTCCTTAATAGATGATGAAATGTATCAACAGCGGATTAACAGTACGTTCCCGGCCGGATGAAGCGTGGCCCCTTCCGTCCGGGTTTAAGAACAGATGCCTCAGACTCAGGCATTGCCAGCCAATGGCCCTGAATGAATGGTCACTCATCATAAACGGCAGTCATTCCTGGAGCGGGAGGCCCGTAAAGGAAATCCCAACCCAGCGAGGAGCTAATATATACCAAATGGGGCCGTGAGGCCAGAAAAAATAACTTACCTAAATTTTTGACTTTCAGATGGAAAGCGGGTATTTTTCCGCAGAATATACGCCTGTAATGCGCATTTTCGGGCAGAGATTGACGCCCCTTTCGGTATAACCATACACCACCTCACAGACTATGATGAAAGAAATACGTGTTGGCCTCATCGGCTTCGGCACCGTCGGCAAAGGGTTGGCTGCGACTCTTCTGCAGCAGAAAGATCGGCTCAGGCAGCGGGTCGGGGCCGCCGTGACCCTGAAGAGGGTTGCCGACATCCATCTGCAGAGCCTTCCTGAAGAATACAGCGATGTCCTTCTCTCCCAGGATGCCGCGGATATCCTGAAAGACCCTAAAATTGACATCGTCGTCGAACTGATTGGCGGAATTGAGCCTGCCAGGTCTTTCATCCTGACCGCCATCGCAGGCGGCAAGCATGTGGTCTCGGCCAACAAGGCGCTCTTTGCCAATCATGGCCGGGAAATCTTCGCCGCAGCCGTCAAGAATAATGTGGAAATCGGCTTTGAGGCCAGCGTCGGCGGCGGCATCCCGGTGATAAAATCGCTGAAGGAAGGGCTGGTGGCCAATCGCATCGAGGCCATCAGCGGCATCCTGAACGGGACGGCCAACTACATCCTGACCCAGATGACCGACCACGGCTCCCTCTTTGCCGAGGTGCTCAAGGACGCCCAGGCCAAAGGCTTTGCCGAGGCCGATCCCACCTATGATATAGAAGGGATAGACACCGCCCACAAGCTGGCCATCCTGATGTCCATCGCCTACGGCCTCCATGTCCAGGTCGGCGACATCACCACCGAGGGCATCAGCACCATCGAGCCCATCGACATCGATTTCGCGCGGGAATTCGGCTACCGGATCAAACTGCTGGCCATCAGCCGCAATCACGGCGACCATGTCGAGGCCCGCGTGCATCCGACCATGGTCCCCGAGGACCACATGCTGGCCAATATCAACGGGGCCTTCAACGCCATCGAGTTCACCGGCGATACGGTGGGAGACATCCTGCTCTACGGCCAGGGCGCGGGCATGATGCCCACCGGCAGCGCCGTGGCGGCGGACGTGGTCGATATCGGCCGGAACATCATTTCGGGGGCGATCAACCGGGTCCCGGCGCTGTCGTTTCTGCCCGAATTCATCGGCGAGCCGCGCATCACCCCGATGAGCAGCCTCACCTGCCCCTATTATTTCCGGGTCACCGCCCTGGATAAGCCCGGTGTCCTCTCCAGGATCTCCGGGATCTTCGGACAGCACAACATCTCGATCAAGTCCGTGATCCAGAAGAGCCGCCATGCCGACGAGCCGGTGCATATCGTCCTGATGAGCCACCAGGCCTCGGAGGCCGATGTGATAGCTGCGCTGGCCGAGATCGACGGACTGGAGATCTGCACGGCGCCGACCATGAAGATCCGCATCCTTGTTGATGAGCAGGACTGATCGTTATTTCAACCATTTAAACCTGTTCAGAAAGGGCTATCCAGCATGAAATATCTGATACTCGTTGGCGACGGCATGGGCGATCTGCCCCTAGCCGAAATCGGAGGCCGCACCCCGCTCCAGGCGGCGGCGACACCCACGATGGATGAACTCTGCAGCCGAGGGGAGGTCTTTCTGAACCGGACGGTTCCCGACGGCTTTCCGCCGGGCAGCGATGTCGCCAATCTGTCCCTGCTGGGCTACAGCCCCAGACTATACTATACGGGCAGGGCGCCGCTGGAGGCCGCCGCCATGGGCATAGCCCTGCAGGACGACGAGACCGCTTTCCGCTGCAATCTGGTGACCCTCGATTTTTCCAAGCCGGATCACGTCCGGATGGTGGATTTTTCCGCGGACCATATCAGCAGCCAGGAGTCCCATGCCCTGATCGCGGCCCTGGAGGACGGTTGCGCCACCGACGTCTTCCACTTTAAACCGGGTGTCAGCTACCGGCACATCCTGATCGTCAAGGGACCGTATCCCGACATGGGCACCGCCCCGCCCCATGACCATACCGACAAAGATGTGACCGGGCTGTGGAATACATACCTGGCCGATCCCGGCTGGGCCACCCTGCTGGCCGGGGCGCGCCGGATCCTGGAGTGGCATCCGGTCAATGCCAGGCGCATGGCGGAAGGCAAGAATCCCGCCAACTGCATCTGGCTGTGGGGCGAGGGAAGACCGCCCTCCATGCCCACCCTGCCCCGGCGTTTCGGGATCAGCGGCAGCATGATCTCCGCCGTTGATCTGCTCAAGGGACTGGGCGTCAATGCCGGCCTGTCCGTCATCGATGTCCCCGGCGCCACCGGTTATCTCGACACCAACTACCAGGGCAAGGTCCAGGCGGCGCTGGATGCGCTTCTCACCCAGGACTTTGTCTTCGTTCATGTGGAGGCGCCCGACGAGACCGGCCATCAGGGGCTTCTGGACAAGAAAATCCAGGCCATCGAAGACTTCGACAGCCGCATCGTCGCCCCGATCATCGCGGGGCTGCGGGCCAGGGGAGAAGACTTCCGGGTGGCGGTGACCATGGACCATTTCACGCCGATCGCCCTGCGCACCCACACCAGCGATCCGGTGCCGGTCTGCCTCTACGACTCCAGGGAAAAGAACGCGGGTTCAGGTCTGCCTTTTTCGGAGAAGCCGGAGGCCGACCTCCCCTTCCTCACCGAGAGCCATCAGCTTATCGAACGGCTCTTTGAACAGCAAGAGAGACAGGACTGATGCTCTGCAGCCTCACTGAACCCATCCACCGGAGCACCTGCAGGGTCATCTACGGCGATACCGATGCTGGCCAGGTCGTGTACAATGCCAACTACCTCCGCTATTTCGAGATAGGCCGAACCGAATTCATGCGGGATTTGGTCTGCTCTTACCGCGACATCGAAGAGTTGGGTCTCGTCCTGCCGGTGATCGAATGCTATCTTCGTTTCAAGGCCCCCGCCCTCTATGACGACCTGCTGACCATCGAGACTTCGCTCACCGAACTGAAAAGCGTATCCTGCCGGTTCTGCTATAAAATCACCCGCACTGAATCTGAGCGAAAACGCCCGGTACTCCTGGCAAAGGGCTTTACCGTCCACGCCGCGGTCAACAGGGAGGGCAGACTTGCGAAACTGCCTGACACAATCATCCAACGACTCAAGGGGCTGCTCTGATCCGGAACCCCTTTACAATCGCCCAAAACGTGACGATAGCTCTTGACAACCAAAACCCAGGGTGTATAGTAGGCGTCTCAACGCGGGGTGGAGCAGTCTGGTAGCTCGTCGGGCTCATAACCCGAAGGTCGCTGGTTCAAATCCGGCCCCCGCTACCAACAAATTCAAGGCTTAGGTCGTTTCGACTTAAGCCTTTTTTGTTTTTCCTAACCTATTCCTAACCAGGCGAGAAAACTTGGGCTGTAAGATAAAAGTGAATTGGAGCTCGACTCGAGTTTTGAAACTTCCTTTGCGGCAAGTAAACAATGGCTATAGGTTATTATTTTTTTGTTTGAGGAAAATTTTGTATAATCAGTAGAAGAATGAACTGTAAAAATTGGCAATATGAACATAATGATCACCGGTTTATCCGGTGTATTATCTTGTTGGGAAAAGTTGTAATCGTGGCCTGTCCCCAGTTTTTCAACCTTGATGCTCACATACCACCCTATCAGGTTGAGTCACACCCGACTTGTTGGCCTGTGCTGTAGGACGCTGCAGAAAAAGGGAAAAAACTGAAACCTTAAATTATTGGCGAGCCGCCTATTCTCTTCTGCGAATTTTCTTTTCCGACCAGGCACCCTGTACACGTCCATCAGCACCCAAGTAACCGATACCGTGGTAATCCGCCCAAGCAATATCTTTTTTATCTAGACCTCCTGAGCCAAGATTCATGAATGCTCTGCGTTCGCCGCACCACCGCCAGAGCAGCGCGTATCCCGACGCACTCAGTAAGCTACGCAATCTGGGTAAATTCACAAACAATGCCATCTCTCCAAACAACCATCCCGCCAATCCAAATGCTGGCTCACCTTGATGTAAAACCAAACCACGCCGCAAATCCAGTTCCAGTCCCCACTCACGAAATAACGATGGCATGGGTAGCTGTATGGGCGCATGATCATCGCGCCGATCCGGATGTCCACATTTTCCAACCATTGGACGCCACTTGACCGGCAACCAGAAGTCATGCCAGCTATTAGGTTGAGATTTTCGAAATCCGCTGTCCCAATCAGCCTGTATGGCGGGCCACTGAGCAAGCGTGGCATGCCAATCATTCGCGGGATCAATTCGTCCTACAGCAGCCAACTCGTTTTGCGCCTCTGGCTCACTCACTTTTTCCAGCAATTTTGGTAAGTCCTTTGCATTAATAAGTATCGGCCAACATTGCCACCATAAGTCGGCCAAATATTCTTTCCCAAGACCCCAGCCGCCCGGGGCGAATTCACTTTGCCAAATATGTTCCGCAGCCAACCGCAGCCAAGGCCCATCTCCCCATGCTTGTGGCAAGGCCGGCACACAGCCAATGACATCCGCAGGTGGAATGTCATAACTCGAAGAAGCCACCCAAACTTTCATTTTCTCCAAGTTGTGCAGGGGCCAAGATGGCAGACTAGGGATACGCCAGAATTCCTGTCCATCATTTCTAGAAATGGTCGGTGCTACAACTTGCAGCCAGCGCGCCGGATCATGAAGGGTGACATGGAATTGGGCTGGCGTCTCATATATGCGAGGCTCCTTGTCCCAATCAGGCCTCATGGCGTAGTTGTCAGAAAGGAAGGCAAGCAAGGTATGCCAACTGATCCACTGATATTTTTTACCGATACGCTCCGTACCTCCATCATCGCCAACGCGACCACGGCCTCGTGTGTAATAACCAGTATCAAAATCCTCAAATCGTTCTGCCGTCCAACCCAAAACCCGACAATTCCAAGCTACGAAACGGGCTGCCAGCGCCAAGTCGAATATGCTTTGTTCAGCACCTCTGGATATCAAGCTTTCTGCACGCGCAAATGGCCTAGCAGGTTCTGAAGAATTAGGCAACGGCTGGGCCAGGAAATCAAGTGAAGCTGAGTTGCCCCCCATGATGTAGCGGTAGAAATCATTATCCGTACATGAAAAAACAATCCTTCCGAATCCTTTCGATGCATCGAGTGCTTTCAACCCTTCTTTGCTCGGCACTTCAGCCAAAGGCAACGTGCTTCGATAAGGCGGTCTAATGGTGCTTGAGTCAATATCCGGCAGCCATCCTTTGCAACACGTTTCTTCCACAATTCGACGTGCGTAATGGCGCAAAGTGATATGACACCAACTTGCCTTCCCTTCAGGGAATTGACTTTCATAGACCTGCCGTGCCGCCAATGTTGCGGCTTGAGCATCACGCCCGTCCTGCACCACACCCCATACTGCCACCAACACCGCTTCCAGAACATACGCATCGTTGACGCCAAGAAAGTCGTGAAGGAGTGTTTCCATCACTCTTGGGCAGGCAGCAAGCAATCGAGTAAGTCCTTTCATGGCAGCGAGCCTTAACACCTTCTGCGAAGTTGCGCAGAACCAGGCCAGTAACCGGGCCGCAGGCAAAGCTATATCCGCGTGTACGCCATGAAGGTTGGCATCCCGCGCCCAAATGACCAACTGGCGCAAATTGGAATACTCATTACCCCATAAGGGAACCAGATTCACTGACCACATCGCATCGCGTGCACCAGGAGTTTCCTGAGTCAGCAATCTTGGATGGATGACCTGTTCCATCGCAAATGGGTGGCCGGGAATCAGGGCAAAGCGAATGAGTTCATCCAGTTCTGACGCCGGATTGTTGTTATTAGAGTAATGTCGCCACAAGTCGCGCAAGGCCTTGCCATCCATTCCAAATTCTTTGGGGCGGCAACGCCAGCGCAGACTGTCACAGAAAGCTTGAGATAACTGCCAATCGGGAAAATCTGCGTCATTGTCCGGCAACAGCGTCGGAAGCTCCGCCCCTGTGCTTAGAGGAACTGCCAAACACAACGCCTCCAGCAAACCGGCGCGGCGGAAATACAGCGGGTGATCCACATAATCTCTGGATGCCAGCGGATGAAGGCCCCCGCCGGGAGCGAACGCGGTGCGCAAAGCAAACAGCTTTTCTTCCCTGCTGACTTTCCCCTCGAACAATTTTGCCAACAACCGGTCAGCAAGGAAGGTGTCGGATAATCGCTCGAAGCCGAATTCGACGACATCCTCGTCATCCTCCAACCGGTCTATGAGCGCCCCGGAAGAGCAGAGAAAAGCAATGACGCCATCTACCTCCGTCATCCCTTTTGCCAGGTCATCTGCGTGCTGGCGCGGCAAATTGAACTGTCCACCTTCCAGCATCGCTTGCGCCAGCTTGCTCATTGTTCGGCGTATGACTTCCGGGCGTGATGCGTTATCCAGGCTCAATCTATCTTTAGCCTCCTCCTCCAATCGCGCCATCCATGCATGCCAAACATCCAGCCAAGACGGCAGCCAATGCTGCAATGGATGGCCTCGCATACTTCTCGCCAGAAGCTGTACGTACAGTGGATTGCCAAACTCACCCAACGGCGGCGCGATAGGAGCCTTGACGCCATAGTGCTCAAAATATCGCAACAATGCATCAGGCTCGATTCCGGAAAAGGTGGTGTAAAGAATATTGTGTGAAATTTTTCAGGCAGAATTTCCAGGCAAAAAAAAGGCGCTTTTCCTAAGATAGGGTTTTGATATCGACCAAGAAATCAAACCCAAAAGGAGAAGCGCCATGAAA
>Ga0214250_1000040_pt1 | contig 59291 bp, 49 predicted proteins | sample TroBogypolimnion_35_FD_153088 | JGI IMG/M metagenome (GOLD analysis project Ga0214250, IMG submission 153088) | Freshwater microbial communities from Trout Bog Lake, WI - 29JUN2009 hypolimnion | ecosystem: Environmental > Aquatic > Freshwater > Lake > Hypolimnion/Profundal zone | place: Trout...
TTCAGCAGTCGCCAGGGAAAGGGCAAGGCCTATGATAACTCCGCAAAAAATCAGAAAGACAATCTTCTTCATGGATCTCCCTGCGGGTTGATAGGAGGAGAGGTTAGGAAACAAAAACACATTCTCTCCTGTTTCTACCTGTATTTCATCCGCCAGGTCAAGGGAAAAGGTGTTTATCTTTCATGCGTGAATCAGTCAAAATGTCAGGAATATTGAGGAAGTTCTGCAGGATGCCGCTGAAAGTATGCGAGGATTTTCCCCCGGCATCTGGCCGGTATGACTGTCCGGCCGATGGCGGGCGCGGAAGACGGGGGATATTTGCGATGCGGCGGGGATAATGGTTGTTGCGGGCGGGAAGAAAAGGGGCTAAAAAGAGCGGGGATGGATCCGTGCTTTTCGACGCAGAATAGCGAGTTGCGCGCGAACGCATCCTGTTGGCAATTACCGCACATAACCGTAAAATCCGGAGGATTTCATGAAATTTCCCATAGATCTCAGTTCCTATACACCTTTGAAGTTCAGCACGTCCCAGGCTGGACTGTCCGGCGACCAGCGCCGGTCGTTGCAAAAAAATATCCAGCTGGTCAGGGACAGTCTGATTTTTTTCACTGCCTTGGCAAACTGCAAAGGGCTTGGGGGACATACCGGCGGAGCCTACGATATCGTCCCGGAAATATTGATCATGGACGGCTTCATGAAGGGCTCGGATGCCTTTCATCCGGTGTTTTTCGATGAGGCTGGACACCGTGTCGCCATTCAGTACATGATGGCTGCCCTGAACGGTCACCGGGAGATCGAGTCCCTGTTGCATTACCGGGAATTCGATCAGGGCCTCTACGGACATCCGGAGCGGCACGAAGAGCATGGCATCTTCTTCAGTTCCGGGCGACTGGGCCATCTCTGGAGTTATGTCAACGGTGTGGCCGAGGCCCTGAGAGACAAGACGCTTGTCCTGTTCGGCAGCGACGGCTCCCAGCAGGAGGGCGATGACGCCGAGGCGGCCCGATATGCTGTGGCCAGGAACCTGAAGGTCAAGCTCATCATCGACGATAACGATGTCACCATCGCCGGTCATCCCAGCAGCTATATGAAAGGCTATGATGTCGGCCGCACCCTTGCCGGCCACGGCATGCGCGTCAATGAAGGCGATGGCGAGGACCTGGACAGCCTCTTTAGCCGCATCCGGGAGGCACTGCTGGCCGACGGCCCGGTTGCCCTGATCAACAAGCGGCCGATGGCCGTGGGCGTGCCGGGGATCGAGGGGCTGCCCAAGGGGCATGACGTGATTCCGGTGGCCATGGCTATTGATTATTTGCAGGTCCGCGGTTACGGCGAGGCTGTAGCGATGCTCAACGAGACTAAAGCCCCCAAGTCCACCGTCGAGTATGAAGGCAGCACTAAAGAGACCGGCAAGAACCGGGACGATTTCGGCAAGGCGGTCTGCGAGATCATTGCTGAAATGGCCGATCCCGCAGACCGGGTCCTGGTTGTGGATTCCGATCTGGAAGGGTCCTGCGGGCTGCATCATATCAGGAAACAGTTTCCGGGTGTCTATGTGCACGGCGGCATCATGGAGAGGAACAATTTCTCCGTTGCCGCGGGCTTCGGCTCCCTTCCGGGCCGCCAGGGGATCTTCGGCACCTTTGCCGCCTTTCAGGAGATGCTGATCTCAGAGATTACCATGGCCCGGCTGAATCAGGCCACCGTGCTGGCCCATTTCTCCCATTCCGGTGTCGATGATATGGCCGATAACACCTGCCATTTCGGCATCAACAATTTTTTTGCCGATAACGGTCTGGCTGAAAATGACAGAACGCGTCTGTATTTTCCCGCCGACACCCTGCAGCTGCGGCAGATGATCAGGACCGTTTTCCACGATCAGGGCCTGAAATTTCTCTTTTCAACCCGTTCGGCCACGCCCTATATCCTTTCTGACAGCGGAGAAAAACTCTATGGCGACGGCTATGCCTTCGTTCCTGGCCGGGACGAGATCGTCCGGAAGGGGACAGCCGGTTATATCGTCTCCTATGGAGAGATGCTCTACCGGTGCCTGGATGCGGTGGAACAGCTGCGGGCGGAAGGGTTCGACGTCGGCCTGGTCAATAAACCGACCTTGAATACCGTCGATACCGAGATGCTGGCCATTCTGGGTGAATGTTCCTTTGTGCTGGTGGTCGAGACCCAGAATGAAAAGACCGGGCTCGGCATCCGCTACGGCACATGGCTGTTGGAAGCGGGGCATACGGTGGATTATGCCCATATGGGCACCGGCAAGGAAGGCCGGGGCGGTCTTGCCGAGCAGATTCCTTATCAGGGGCTGGCCGTGGCGGACATCAAAAAGAAGGTTATGGATATGATCAAGGCCTAAGGACCTGTGGACTTGCCTGACGATGAACGGCCATACTTCCAAGAGGGAGTATGGCCGTTTTTTTCTTGAGACTGGCACTGTGCACGGTTTTAACAACTGATCTTTCGAATTCCGGCAATTTATCGTGCCTTACAGGCCTTTTTTCATCGCGGCCACGATCTTGGGCACGTTATTCCTGAACATATCGATATAAGTGGGCGCCGGTCCTTCGGGTTTCGACAGGGCGTCCGAGTAGAGTTCGCCGCCGACGGTCACCCCGCTTTCTTTACTTATCTGCTGGATCAACCGGGGATCGGAGATATTTTCGATGAAGACAGCGGTTATATTTTCCTTTTTGATCTGTTGGATGAGGGTCTTCACTTCGCCTGCCGACGGCTCGCTCTCGGTACTCAGACCCATGGGCGCGAGGATCTCTATGCCGTAGGCCCCGCCGAAATAGCCGAAGGCGTCGTGGGAGGTGATCATTCTTCGTTTCTGCTCGGGGACGGCGGCGAATTCAGTCTTTACCCAGGCCTTGAGTTCGGAAAGTTTCGCGGCATAGGCCATAGCCTGGGTCCCATAGGCCGCTGCGCCCTCCGGATCGGCAGAGGCAAGCGCCTTTGCGATATTGTCGACATAGATCATGCCATTGTCGAGATCCTGCCAGGCATGGGGATCGGTCACGATCCGGCCGCCTTTCTCCTCATCCTTCATTTTCCGGGGGGTAACTCCGGTGCTTGCCACCACGATCGGTCCTTTATAGCCGGAAGCCTTTATCAGGCGGTCCATCCAGCCTTCAAGGCCGAGTCCGTTGACGATCACCAGGTCTGCCTCGTTGACCGCTCTGGCGGACGCAGGTGTGGGCTCATAGGTGTGGACATCGCCGTCGGGACCGACCAGAATCGTCACACTGACCCTGTCACCACCGATATTCCTGACTATGTCTCCGAGTACGCTGAAGCTGGTGACGATCTTGATCTGTTTCTCGGCTTTGGCCGGACTGCTCATCATCAGCAGGGCCAGGACAACAAGAAAAATTCTTTTGAACAGTATCATAGGATTTCTCCCCATGCAGGGTTAACCTGTAAGATGCCGACCCGCCTTGTGGCGGCTGAAAAGACTGCCATGTTTGCCAAAAACAACTGAAAATACATAGAAAATTCCGGAAGTAAGGATGATCGATGGGCCGGAGGGAAAATTCATGTAAAAAGAGAACAGCAGACCGGCATAGCTCGATACCATGGCGATGATGGCTGCAGCCAGCGACGCCGACCAGAACTGTTTTGCCCAGAAATTCCCGGATGCGGCTGGCAGCATCAGCATGCCCACTGCCATCAGGGTGCCGAGGGCTGTGAAACCTGCAACAAGATTAAGCACCACCAGAACCAGAAAGATGAAATGCATGGCGGCGCCGTATCCGCCTATAGACCGGAGATAGCCGGGATCGAAACACTCGACGATGAGCGGTCTGTAAATCAATGCCATGGAAAAAAGGGTCACGGTCGTGATGGAGGCCACCAGAATGAGGGCAGGGTTGTCCACGGCCAGGATGGTGCCGAAGAGCACATGGATGAGATCAACGCTTGAGCCCCGCATGGAGATGATCAGGACTCCCAGCGCCAGGGAGATCAGGTAGAGTGCTGCAAAACTGGCGTCCTCCCGCAGCGCGGTGACCCGCGCCACAGCCCCGGCAAGCAGAGCCACCGTCAGGCCGACGATAATTCCGCCGATGGTCATCGCATACAGGGAGAGGCCTGAGGCCAGATAGCCCAGTGCCGCGCCGGGCAGGACGGCATGGGAGAGGGCGTCACCCATCAGGCTCATGCGCCGCAGGATGAGCAACATTCCCACAGGGGCGCAGCCGATGGCCAGGGCGAAGCAGGCCACCAGGGCATGGCGCATGAAGATGAATTCGGTAAAGGGGCTGAAAAAGATGTCGTAAAGATGCATCATTCCCCGTCCTCCAGGCAGATAGGGGCCGATTCGTCCCAGGCCTCGGACATCCTGCGGGAGCGCTGCAGGTTTTCGTCGACAAGGATTCTCTCCGTTTCCCCCCATCCTATCAGTTCCCGCGCCAGCAGCAGGGTCTGCGGGAAGTAGGCCCGCACCTGATTGAAGTCGTGCAGAACCGCGATGATAGTCCGGTTCTCGGCATGCCAACGCTTGATAACCTCAAAGAGATCCAGGGTCGTCTGGCTGTCGATAGAGGTAAAGGGCTCGTCAAGGACCACCACCGGAGATTCCTGAAGGAGCATGCGGGCAAACATCACCCGTTGAAACTGGCCGCCTGACAGATCGCTTATAGGGCGTGATTCGAAACCGGCGAGGCCCACCGTCTGCAGCGCCTCGTCCGTCTTTTTCCAGAGCGCTTTTTTCATGCCGCCGAACATGCCGATGCTGCGCCAGAGCCCCAGGATAACCACATCGAGGACGGAGATGGGGAAATTTCTATCAATCTCCATCAACTGGGGCAGATAGGCAATCTGGTTTGTCTTCAACGAGCCCCTGTCGATACTGCCCCCCAGCGGAGGCAGCGAACCGGTGATCCCTTTGAGCAGCGTGCTTTTTCCAGAACCGTTGGGGCCGACTATGGCGGTCATGGAGCCGGCCTTGAAAACACCCGTCAGGTGGTGAATGGCGGGATGCTGTTCATAGCCGAGGGTGAGATTATTGAGAGTGATCTGATGCATCGGTCTTATCCCCGTCCCAGGGCCCAGGCGACGGCCAGCCAGAGAACTCCCGAGGCGCCGGCAGCCCAGATTAGACGGGCGCCGATGCTCCAGCCCAGAGGCGAGAGCCTGCGGTTTTTTTCGGCAGAATTTTTTTTCAAGTCCGGCCAGATCCCCATTGCATTCTTTAAATGATAAATGTTATCGTTTGGCTGGTATTATCATAAATATCGGCTGCGAATATTTCAAGAGATAATATAGCAGAAATATTTAATTTGTTAAATAAGATCTCGATGGAAAATTGAATATTTATAAATTATCCCGGATTCAGTGCAGGTCGGAGATGGCCTTAATGAAAAATTCTATCAATTGTGAATACTGCAGAGATGATACCCCAGGAAGAGCTTAAGGTGCAGTTTAATAAAACAGGGCTGCGTTTTACCCCGCAGCGGGAGGCGGTCTGGAGGGTTTTTGAGGGAAATCCCGCCGGTTTCACCATTGCCCAGGCTGCGGCGGTTCTGGCATTGCAAACCATCGGTCAGGCCACCGTCTATAGGACAATCAGGGCCTTGCTTACTCTAGGCTATCTGAAAAAAGTTCATGATCAGAGCGGCGAACATAGGTTTGTTGCTTCAAGACCCGGACATTCCCATATGCTTGTCTGCAGATCCTGCTCGAGAGCCGTAGAATGCAGCGACTGCGATCTCTCTGTTCTCGAGAAGCTTATAGCCAAGCAGACCGGCTTTGCCGTTGAAGGTCATCATCTGGAGTTTTTCGGGCTCTGCCCCGAATGTTCCTGAGGTCGCCCCTTGGTTTGATGAAATCGGGAAAAACGGCTCAATTGAAAGTCTGCTGCCTTGATCTTGAACCAAAATTCCACCTTGTCAGGGCACCCTTAAATTTTACTCGTGAGATGCGTCATTTCCAAGGCTTGCTGGTCGTGGATCAGGGTGTTGGGGATAATAACGATGATACCGAACCCCTCTTTTAACAGGTTCAGTTCTGCCGTATAGTCATTCTGCGCAGCCGAAGGGGAGGGAGGAGACTGGATCTGGGCTCTATTGTTTTCAAGGGAGTTGATAATGGTTCCAATGTGGTTCAGGCCTATAGTAAACATGGCATTTTCATTGCTGATGTTGCCATTGCGGAATTCTTCTTCGATTGCCGCCGGAATTTTCTGCAGGAGTGCTGCCGTACGTTTCTCTTGTAAAGAGCTGATTTCAGCCTTCAGTGAAAGACAGGTTCCAGGATCTGCGGTATTGTCCTCTAACTGCAGCATTCTGGTCAGTACTGCGTTATAAAGATGCAGGTCCTCAATCTGGCCTGCCGGTATCTGAAATTGCTTCATCAACAGCATTTCCGCATTCACATAGCGTGAGTTGTCACCCAGCTGTTTTTCAAGGGCGTTGTTGTCCGGAGCTGGTTTCTCTTGAGCAAGAGGAGAACCCTTGAGGTCGCCTGAGGGGGTGAAAAACCCTTCCGGCAATAGAATATCAAGCTGCCGGTTCTGCTTCAGCCACTCGCCGATTCGATACACCTCCAACTGAGTTTTTGCTGTATTGGTTCCATTGGTGCAGTCAGTGGAATTACGATGACTTATAGCTACAATATAAAGCTTTTTCGGGCTGTTTTCATTGTAACTGTAGATAATTTTCCCATAGGCTGATGGCAGGGGAGAAACGCCAGCCGGCGGCAGAGTATCCTCCGGCAGTGTCCCGGACTTGGCAAGAGCCTGGGGCTGGGTAACAATCTGAAGAAACAGAAGAAAAAATACTCCAGCTTGAATGAGACGGATGAAAAAGGAAATCTGCTCGGCGGGGGGGGATACGGTGAATACGATTTTTCGCATTCCTGATACTCGTCAACGTTGATTGTTGATAAATTGGGGGCATACCCCACAAAGTTGCTGTTTTATGCTTCAATTCCCCCAAAAGACATGGTAACCGAGCGTTGCTCCTCTCGTGAAGTATCCACTCTCTGTCTCATTGATGAAATCTTGCATCTTTATTAGTCAAGCAGAAAAAATAGTCAAAGTCAACACTGTTTGAGAATAATTCTTAGAAATTATTACAAATAGTATTAGGGATACCTAACTTTTAACGGCGGGCGCTTTCATAAAAGAGAAATTTGTGAGGAGCAGGGGGAGGAAAGAAGCAGGATGCAGGGATACTGAGAGATGATGCAGGGGTAACGCATTATTTGGAGAGGTCGGCGTCCCCCCCTGGCGGTTGATCGGGGCCGGTTTGGGACGCCGCCGTACTGATTCGCCAGAGCAGTAAGGCCGCAGACAGAGAGAGAAGGCCCAGAGGAAAGGCGAGCAGTTTGCCATGCCACAGACTTGCAAACCATTGCCTGATCTGTGTTGCCAGAACATTTGCCATTCCTCCGTAGACCTGCATCTCGCGCAGAGTGGTTTTCATGGTCAGGGGGTCATAGCCGAGCGGAGGCGGAGGGGCAGGGTCGGCCGCAAGATAGAGTATGATGGAGCCTGCTGATCCGGCAACCGCAATAAAAAGAGCCGCCAGCCGGAGATGTCCCGGATGCAGAATCTTGTGTGGAGGCCTCATGGAGCCGGAGGGGACGGTTAATCGGGTATTCTGCTGCTGCGACCGGTATTGAATTGCCCGAAGTTCTTCCTCGGAGAGTGTGTAGCCGCGTCCTGCAAGCTCTTGTATGGCGAGCTCAACAGCTTCAACCCTGTATTTTTGAGGATTTTCGATGTAATCCCGAAGTGCTGCATCGGTCAATTTCGGAATTAGGGTGATGAAGGTCTCTTCCATCGCTGTTGGTATGGTTTTTTCTCAAGAAAGGGGCATCATCCTGGCGAGGTTCCTCCCTCGGATAGGGCAAATCCTGGGTGCACATGCAACCTGCCCGGAGTTGGCTGTAGGAAAGCATAATTATCGTTTCAGGGCAAGAACCATTTCTGTAAAGGCAGCAGGAAGAACAGGGCAAATCGCCAGGAAGTCACAGAACAGCAGGGCGCGATTTTGTTGCGAAATGATCTTTGAGGAAAAATGATTTCTGCCTTGTTGAACATTGCCTGTTGCGGATCGAAAAAATGTGATAATAATAGGAGTCATTGTCGTGAAAAATATACGAGTTTAAGCTTGAGCAATCGTTGTGAGCAGTTTCACGCGTACAGGCGTGCAATTTTATCCCTTTACCCCATACCATACAGGAGAAGACTATGCCATCCACAGCCGAAAATCTGCAAGAAGCCTTCGCAGGCGAGAGCCAGGCCAACCAGAAATACAGAGCTTTTGCCAAGATAGCCGAAAAGGAAGGACTGACCAATATCGCCAAACTTTTCCGGACAACGGCAGAGGCCGAAAGGATCCATGCTGAAGGTCATTTGAAAGCCCTTGAGCATGTTGGGTCGACAGTTGAAAATCTGCAGGCAGCCATCGACGGGGAGACCTTCGAGTTCACGAAGATGTATCCGCCTATGGTCGAACAGGCAAAAACCGAAGGACATAAAGGGAAGACCATGTTCGGGTTTGCCGTGAAGGCGGAGGCTGTTCATGCCCAATTGTATGCACTTGCCATTGAGGCTGCCAAAGCGGGCAAAGATCTGGCCGTAACCGAATTCTATCTCTGTCCGGTCTGCGGTCATATCGAACTGGGCAATGCTCCGGAAAAATGCCCGGTCTGCGGCGCAAAGAAAAATCTCTACGTAAAAGTCGCCTGATCTCCTCCAGGCACCTGATGCATTGAAGGAGCACGCTTCCGTCGTGCTCCTTTCCTCTCCTCTCAGTTCTCCGTCTCTTTCGCTATTTAAAAAAAGTAAATTATTCCAGCCTGTTTCAGGTATGGAGAGATGCATTTCCCTGCGGGGGCGGCTCGAAATAAAAAGTTGACTTTTATATTGAAAAAATATAAGTTATAGAAAACATTTGATGTTTTACCATAAAAGGGACATTGCCCTCTTTTCTTTATTTTGTCAGGTTTATCAACAAAACAGAGCGGGATGTATGCTGTCTTGCAGCCTTGAGGAAGGGCAAGAGAAGAATCACAGGGCAGTGAGGAGAAGAAGTATACAAGTATTCAGAATGCATAGATAATTTTGGTTGAGGGAAGTCAACCCTGCAGTGTTCAAAAAGGAGGCATTGAAGAATGAGCGAAAATACAAATACTCTAAAAAAAACAGGATCATCGGGCGGTTTATCGGATCTTTGGAAAAAGGAGGACTATTGGGCGGTTTGGATTGGATTTGGTCTGGTTCTTGCGGCTCTTATATTCTGGTATGCGGGATCCGGTTTTCTAAAATCAATTGCGGTCAGTTTTCCTGGTAATTGGAAGGACTTCAGCAAGATCACGGACCATCTCAGTGCCAATGCTGTTAATCTGCTCCTCCTCTGGTTTGTTTTCACGGTCATATTCGCTATTGCCGTCAAGATTCTGGGGCACGATTTAGGCGAGTTTATCCTGGGTTTCACCATACTTTTTGCTGCCAGTATTTTTATCTATATCCTGGGTACCAGTAGGTTTTCCAATCATTACAACTTGGAGTCTCCGCTTTGGGCCCTTATTCTCGGCATGGTGGTCACGAATCTTTTCAAGCTGCCCAAATGGTTCGACACCTCCCTGAGAACGGAGTTTTACGTCAAAACAGGCATCGTGCTTCTGGGCGCCACCCTGCCTTTCACCAAAATCATGCAGGCCGGTCCCATGGCCTTTACCCAGGCCACAATCATTGCAGTCACAACTTTTGCAACGATTTATTTTGTCGGCACAAAGGTGTTGAAGCTGGATAAGCGCTTCGCGACAACACTGGCGGCCGGTGGCTCGATTTGCGGGGTCTCGGGCTCGATCGCCATCGGCAGTGCGGTAAAGGCGGATAAAAAACATGTTTCCGTGTCGATATCCCTGGTGGTTGTGTGGGCCATCGTCATGGTTATCTTCCTGCCCTTTGTTATCAGGGCTCTTGGCATTGCGGATGGCCCCGGCGGCGCCTGGATCGGCACCTCCGAGTTTGCCGATGCCGCAGGCATGGCTGCTGCCGCCTCAATCAGCGAACAGGCCATCCATACTTTTACCCTGATGAAGGTGGTCGGGCGCGATATGTTTATCGGAATCTGGTGTTTTATCATGGCGCTGATTTCGGTTACGCAATGGGAGAAGGGCGAAGGCGGACAAAAACCGCACGCCAGCGAAATCTGGTACCGCTTTCCGAAATTTGTCATCGGTTTCTTTGCGGCCTCAATTCTTACTACGCTGATAATCGCCTCATCCGATGCCAAAACGGCAGCATCGGTGAATGCTGATGTCCTGGGCACCATCACTGTCCTGAGAAATTGGTCGTTTATCTTTACCTTTCTTTGCATCGGGCTGACCACCCGCTTCAGGGATCTGACTTCGGTCGGCTGGAAACCATTTTTGGCCTTTACAGCCGGCGTAATAATCAATGTGCCGCTGGGATTCATTTTCTCGACCGTTATTTTCAACGAATTCTGGCAATTGGTGAAATAAGACGCTGTATGATCGAGGAAAGGGGAGGGCCTCTGTGTTGTGGAGGCTTCCCCCCCACGGACAAGGCAGACGCTCTCCTTTTCAATAACGGACGGCGTTTGCTTTGCCCCTCGTATTGCCTTTTCTCCCCCAAAAGCAACCGTTTCAGGTTGCCTTTTGGGGGTTGGAAGAGCAAGCATCCGGTATGATTATGCCGATATCTGAGAAATGATGCATGAACAGTGATAATGAAACCTGCGTTCAGAGGATACTCTTCCTTTTTTATTTTTCCGGATCCTCCTGTTTAAAGAAGAGCGCAACTGTTTTTTCCAAAAACTTTCTTGCACCAAAAACAGATCCGGGTAAGGTAAGAGAATGGAAGGAGTATCTGGAAATCAGGCTGGAGCGTATTGCCAGGATGATGGAGATTTTGCTTGCAGCGCATGCTGACTGGGCAATCACGGAAAAAAAGGATCACTTTCAGATGGAAACCGTCTCCTTTGATCTTGAGAAAGCCAAAAAAGTGCTGAACGATCAGGGTTTCGGCAAGGAGGACTATATCCTGAATGTTGAGTATACGCGCAAATGGGGTGTTCTCTAATCAGCAGGGCCGGACCGGAATGATCACCCTGGGCGAAACATGAAAGCTCGTTATTTCAGTTTTGCGTGGCCAGCATCAAAACGAGACTTTCATAGATCAAAACGAGACTTTCATTGAAAATCTGTTTTGGCGGAGGCGGAACATTTTTTTGGGCATCGCCCTGAAGGCCAATGGGCTTGACCTTGAATTCGCTTAGTGGAACTGCCTTTACCCCATGTCAGAAGCTGTACGCCATCATTATGAAACCTATCCCTATCCCTCCTATCCTCTGGCGGCCTCGGTCCGTCCCTGTGATACCTATGCCCTGAACCTTGACGCCCTCTGGGCGCGGTTCAACGGCCGCCTGCCGCCGCCCGAGGCCAGGCGCATCCTGATTGCCGGTTGCGGCAGCTTTTCGCCATATCCCTTTGCCGTGGCCAATCCCCGTATTCCCATCACCGCTCTGGATCTCTCCCGGCGCAGTCTGAGGCGGGCGCGTCTGCATTGCCTGCTGCACGGACGGCATACCGTCTCCTTCACGGCCGCTGATCTCTGCGACCGGAAGGCTGTGGACGGCAGCTTCGGGCTGATCGATGCCTACGGGGTCCTGCATCATCTGGAGGATCCCCTTGAGGGCCTGAAGGCTCTTGCGGCGAGGCTTACCGATGGCGGAATCCTCCGGATCATGGTCTATAGCCGTTATACCAGGAGTGAGGAGGAGCGCATCCGCAGGGCGCTCAGATTTCTGAAGATCCGGGACATGGATGTGATACGGCGGCTGTTGGCCAGGGCTGCGCCCGATTCGCGGCTGGGCCGCTTTAGGGAGAATTCCCCGGAAGCCCCAACTGCCTCGGGGCTGGCCGACGCCCTGCTGCACCCCTGCGTGCATACGTATCGCATTGATGAATGTATGGAACTGGTGAATGCCTCCGGGCTGCAGCCGCTGCTCTTTGCCCATCCCATGGCCTTGGAGAATGTGGACGATGAGCTCAGACGCATCCGCCTGCTGGAGGTAGAAGGCCAATCGCCCGGCAATTATGTCCTCTACCTGGGACACGGGAGCCGGCAGGAGCATCGGGATGGCGCGGGCGATTATCTGATGCTTAATCCCTGCCTGCGCGGTTGTGTGGGAGTTCTTCATTTCGGGACCGTGCGGATCCTTCCCCGTCTCGGCCACCGGCCACCGCTCTTAGGCCGCGGCGAGAAACGGTTTTTGCGCAGTTTTAGGAGGCCAGTGGCCTGGAAGACTCTGCCGCTGACGGTCAGAAATACCGCCGAAGCATACATACAGGCATTGTTTTTGTTGAAATTCAGGCTATAAGAACCCGTCTGCGGGTCCATCGTATCTGCCGCCCGGCATACACAGAGGGGAAAAAAGTGGAAAATAAAGGGCGAAAACGTTTACAATGGGTATGCCCGGAAGAGAAAACCGGGGGGCAGCGGCCTGTTTGGATACCCTATGCAATACAGAACACCGGACCGGCATGGTCCTGTCCGGATTTTCGTCTCTTTCCATATGAATAAAAAAATACACGTCATCCGTCTATCAATTCTTTCGAATATGCTCTTGATCATCATGAAGGTCTGCGCGGGGATCATGAGCGGATCGGTGAGCATCCTCTCCGAGGCTATCCATTCATCCATGGATCTGATGGCTTCCCTGGTGGCCTATTATTCAGTGAAGGTCTCATGTCTGCCCGCCGATGACGGGCATCCCTACGGCCATGGCAAATTTGAAAATGTCTCCGGAGTCATAGAGGCGCTGCTGATCATTATCGCCGCTGTCTGGATTATTTTCGAGGCGGTTCAGAAGATATTCAGGGATGTCAAAATCGAATCCCTGGGCCTCAGCATCGGGGTGATGCTGGTTGCATCGGCGATGAACTACTACGTTTCCAGACGGTTGTCCCTGGTGGCTCAAGCAACAGGGTCCGTTGCCATTGAGGCGGATGCCCTCCATCTGCGGACCGATGTGTATACATCGGCCGGGGTGGCGGCAGGCCTTGCCTTGATCTGGTTGACGGGAAAGAGGATATTCGACCCACTCGCGGCAATACTGGTAGCCCTCTTTATTGTAAAGGAGGCCTATCAGCTCCTTCGCAGGGCGTTTCTTCCTCTGGTGGACATCTCCTGGGATCCCCAGGAGATAACCAGACTGGAAGGGATCATTGCCGGTTATGATGTCAAGTTCCACGGCCTTAAAACCAGGAGATCCGGAAACTACCGCTTTGTCGAATTTCATATCGAGATGCCGGAGAAAATGCCGCTGGCCGAAGTGCATGACATCTGCGATAAACTTGAGATTGCGGTCGGAAAGGAGTTCGACCAGACCGAAGTCTCCATCCATCCCGAACCGGCATCCTGATCCCGGAAGGCGGGAACCGGGCGCGGCAACGCATCCTTCCAATCAGAAGAAGCTCTTTCCTCAGCGCAGGATAAAGCCCAGCACTTTCAGGTTGCTGGCCCAGGAACTCCATGGGCCAGACTTGAATGCAACGGTCATATGCGCCTGATTATAGAAGACCGTGGCATCCCGGTCCAGATGGCATTTGCGGTCATAATTGGTATGGCTGATCCGCAGCTTCCAGGTTCCGTCTCCATTGGCCCAGACCTGCTCCACATAGACCGGATGGCCGGTGGACATGCCCCGTCCGGAGTTTGCCTCCAGCACCATGATAGAACCCGGAACGGGCCGGGCTGTGGTATTTCCTGATCGTCTGGCGCAGGAAAACCACTGGACCGGGCTGGTGTCTCCCAGGCGGCAGCTCATCATCCCGGTACGGCAACGGGCATAGATCAGGCTTTGCGGCTGGCAGCGGCCGGCCTGGTGTCCCTTCCTGCCGGTCCCTGCTGCGCCCGGACGCAGGCTATAACACTGCGCGCGGTCACGTTCGCTGAGGAGAATTTTCTGCATATCAAGCCCTGCCGAGAGCGAGTCATTCTGCGCGGTTTGATCCTTCTCGTCTAAAACCCTGGCGGAAGAAGGCTCCGGGACTGACGGCGGTGCCGGTTCCACTGCCGGAGGGATCTGGGCGCAGCCTGCAGTCAGCAGCAGGCAGGCAAGGACAGCATACAGTCGACGGGATATCAATTTTTTGTTTATCATAGGTGGCTGTAGGGTAAGATTTTAGTTTTAAAGGAATTATCCACGCTCCTTCGTCCTGGGGAGCAAGAAGGAGAACTCCTTCGTGACAGTTGCCGCAAGAAAAAGCACAAATTTTCAGAAAGCTCTCTCGACCTCATTGAGTGCCGGTTTCATTGGTTTTTCCGGAAGCCTTATTGAGCAGGAGGTTGTTGTTTCCCGTCAGTTCGGCATCCTTTCCCGCAAGGCTGTTGGACTTCTTCCAAAATTGTATTGCCTGCGCAGTGGCGCCCTGCGCATATTTCACCCGGCCCATGGCATTCCAGTACCAGCCGTTCCGTGGCTCTATCCGCAGTGCCCGTTCCAGGAGCATCTCCGCCTGGGCAGAGTCTCCCTTCTGTAAGGCCAGTGCAGCATTTTGATAGAGAATGTGCGCCGGTCCTTTCTGCGGTTTCAGTTCGGGCGCCACGACCTCTTTTTGAACAGGAGGAGGGAGGGGTGCTTCCTTGAGAATTGTTTCTCTCTGCAGCGGAGGCTCCTCCTGAGGTATGGCCTGCTGTTCTTTCGGGGGTAGAGGCTTTGGCGGCTTTGACGGCCGGGGCTTGACGGTCTCTTGCGGCGGTGGCGGGTTTTGAGGCCGATTCCCGGCACAGCCGTTCACGATCAGGGAGGCTGAAAGAAGCAGCAGGGAAATGCGCAGGAATTTATAAAGGCTACTCGGCATGTGGTCTCTTCTCACAGGGGGTTAAGGAAACGGGTTTACCGGAGTTTGAGAAGCGCCGGAAGCAGAGGGCGATTCCGTGGTCGGCGGCAGGGTGTCTGTTGAAACAAAGGGCAGCCTTTGTCCGTCCTGCGCGTTGCTCCAGGCAATCCCAGGCGGTTCGTTGAGTTCCAGGGGTTCCGGATTCAGGCCCTGCATGATCCTGCCCCACACGATCATTGCTCCTGCTGCGCCAGTCATGCCCACCGGTTTGTTATCATCGTGCCCGAGCCAGACAACGGCCAGCCTGTCGCCGGTAAACCCTGCAAACCAGCTGTCCCTCAGGTCTTCCGAGGTTCCGGTCTTACCAGCCACGCCCAGGCTGGCTGGCAGATACGAGGAAAGTCCCCTGGCTGTTCCTTCCTGAACAACGCGCTGCAGACCGCTGTTGACCAGAAAGACGGCCTGTGGAGAAAATCGTTGCTCCACTGAGAGGCCATACCGTTTGATCAAAGTATGATCCGCAGTCATGACGCTGTTGATGGCCCTCTGCGGCACATAAAATCCGCCGGAGGCGAGGGTTTGGAACATTTGAGCCACCTCAATCGGCGAGGGCGAGGCCGCCCCCAGAAGAAAGGAGGGGTAGGGCGGAAAGTTCCCCGGCAATCCAAGGAGTCCGGCGGTCTGGATGACCTTGTCCAGACCCACCGCGAGGCCAAGGTTGACTGTCGCAAGATTGTAGGAATGAGCGAGAGCCTGATACAAAGGAACCTGACCATGCTCTCTTCTGTCAAAGTTTTTCGGTTTCCACGTGCGGCCGTTGCCCTCGGTCAAAGCCACAGCGCTGTCCTGCAGGGGAGTGGTCAGGGTATAGCCGTTGTTGAGGGCTGTCAGATAGACAGCGGCCTTGATCAGGGAGCCCATGGGCCGTTTGGCGTCGAGGGCTCTGTTGAAGCCTGAATCCATAGGAGTCCGGCAGCCGGCGATGGCCTGAATTTCACCGTTCTCCCGGTTTGTTATTACAACAGCCCCTTGAATATTCTTATGTTTATGCGTTTTTTCCAGAGCGGTAATGCCTGCTTCCAGCTGTTTTTCAACCTGCAGCTGCACCTGGGGATCGAGGGTGGTCATAATCTGCAGGCCGCTTGAGGTCAGGTCTTCATCATGATATTCCTGGCGTAATTGGCGGCGGACCAGATCCAGGAAGGCGGGAAAACGGTCCACTCCGCCCACAACCGGTTCCGATTGAATGAGGGGCGAGGACACTGCCCGGTCATAGTCTTCCTGTTTGATCAGCCCTTGCGCAAGCATGACGTCCAGAACCACCTTTCTTCTTTTGAGGCAGCGCTCGGGATTTCGCCGGGGATCGAAATAGGAAGGACCCTTGACTAAACCCACCAGAACCGCAATCTGCTCCGGTGCAAGATCCTGGATATTGCGCCGGAAGTAAAATTGGCTGGCCAGGCCGAAACCGTGGATGGCCCGGCTGCCGTCCTGCCCGAGGAAAATCTCATTGGCATAGGTGGTCAGAATCTCGTCCTTGCTGTAATGCCTTTCCAGAAGAACGGCCATGAGGGCCTCGCTGATCTTGCGTTTCAGGGTGCGTTCATTGGTCAGAAAATAATTCTTCACCAGCTGCTGGGTCAGCGTGCTTCCCCCCTGCACGGCATCGCGGCTTCTGATGTCGATGGCTATGGCTCTGAGAATGGAAACGAAAGAGATGCCGCCGTGCGAGTAAAATCCCTGATCTTCAACGGCCAGCAGGGTCTTGACCAGAAGATCGGGGAGATCGGAGCGGGTGAGAATGATCCGGTCCTCGTTTTCACGGGGGTGAAAGCTGCCGATCCTTGCGGGATCGATCCGGATCAGGGTCAGCGGGGCATGGGTTCCGCTGTCGCTGAGTTCCTGTATCCTGTTGCCGGAAAAGGAAAGGGTGATCCTGGTCGATTTCTCAAGTCCTGATGGATAGGCAAAGTCCCTGGTGACGATGTGAAAGGTGTTTCCTTTCCGGTCATAGCCGCCGGGAGCCGTAACCGGATCTTCCAGGCGGTAACCTGCCAGCTGCAATTCCTGCTCCAGCATCCCGGGTGTGAAGGCCAATCCGGAAAAGAGCTCCAGCGGCCGGGCGTAGACCACTGCCGGCAGCAGCCAGCGTTTGACGGTGAATTTCTGCTGAATCTCAGCGTCCATCTGCCTGATGGAAGGCATGAGCATGATATATGCCAGCAGGCCCATACCCAGGATCAGGCTCAGGAAAAGGAGACCCGCGATAAGAAAAAGAGACGGTCCCCGCCGGGTGTTTTTAGTTTCTTTCATAGTGGATGGATTTTTTATGGACATAATGAATCTCTACTCTAGCCGTTTCCGAAAGATTCTTCATTAAAATGGTTGCTTCGCACTGATTTTTCTCGAAACGGGAGGCGAAAATACATCCAGCAAGCGTCAGGTTGTGTATATGAATTGATTATTTTTTTTCCAGGGTTACTGTAGATGGAGGTGAATGTATGCTGATCTCTTCGATCAGGCGTGTCTGCAAGAGGGGGTATTCTGAAGGTGTTTCAGGGACAACAGTTAAGGAAAATCGAATTGCGGCCTGCACTGTCCAAAATACTGGGAATCGCCGGGCGGTGCTGTTTTGTTCTGATTCTTTTCTCTGTTATTACTGTGCTCTGCCTGCGCTGGATGGCGCCGCCCACAAGTGCAGGCATGCTTGAAGCCCGCTTTGTGAGAATGCTTGCGGGGAAAGATCCGGGATCTATCAGATACCAGTGGGTTGACTGGAAAGATATTTCACCGCATCTGCCGCTTGCTTTGGTGGCTGCCGAGGACCAGAAGTTTCCTTTTCACTGGGGATTCGATGTGGATTCCATAAAAAAGGCAGTGGATGCATACGAGGAAAATCGCCGACTGCGCGGTGCCAGCACGATTACCCAGCAGGTGGCGAAAAATCTCTTCCTCTGGCCGGGCAGGAGCTTTGTCCGAAAAGGAATCGAGGCCTATTTCACCCTTTTGCTGGAGGCCATGTGGCCGAAGGAACGTATCCTGGAAGTCTATATGAATATTGCCCAGTTCGGTGACGGCATCTATGGCGCGCAGGCGGCGGCGACCATCCTGTTCGGCAAATCGCCTTCCCGGCTGACCGAAAACGATGCGGCCCTGCTGGCGGCTGTCCTGCCCAACCCCGTAGAGATGAATGTGGCAAGGCCTTCCGGTTACGTGCTGGGGAGACGGCAATGGATCAAAGAACAGGCCGCGCGGCTTGGCGGGCCGCGTTATCTGGAGCATATTTAGCAACGATAGGGATAATGAAAATGGTGCAAAAAGTAGTCCCTTCTGTACTGGCGCTTTTCGTCTGGGTCGTTTTTTTTCAGGCGGATATGGTCCGTGCGGCTGCTGAAGATCCTCTGGAGATCCCGCCGGAGGTCTTCTGGAGCAATATTCGGACATCTCAGGAGCTGGCCGATTATTTTGAGAAGCGCTCCAATTTAAAGACCGGATTGTCCTTAAGCTTTTATGGCGACGAGAGGCCTATCGCACTGTACGGGACACAGATTTATGACGCCGGCCTGCGCCTGCTGGCCGATTCTGCCTATTCCCAGCAGATTATTGATACATTTTCCCGGAACAGTTCTTCAGGCGGTTCCCGCAACTCCCCGCAGATAGCCAAGTCAGGCAATGCCTCCTCGAAAGACGGCATCTTCTGCTGGATCCGGATTGAAGGTTTTGAACAGCCGCAGTGGTGGAATACCTGGGAATGGTCCATCAAGACCGGTGAAAATGCCTGGTTCGGCAAAGGAGCCCTTCATTATTACCGGCAGACTCACGATTGGCAGGGCCTGCAGATCGCTCAGGAAAGAGCGGAGTTCATTCTCGGGCTGCAGGATCAGGACGGGGCCGTCCGGGTAGGTCCGGTGAATCCGCAGGATAATTTCTGGTGGAATGTCAAATCCACCGAAAACAATGAAAGCGCACTGAATTTTCTCGACGAGATCTACATGACCACCCATGATCTCCGCTATAAGCAGGCAGCGGACCGGATCTATGAGTGGCTGATAACCACCATGTACAACAGGGAGCAGCACCTCTTTTTGCGGGGAGAGGTCTTTAAACAGGACGGCTGGGTCGCAGACGATCTGCAGGTGTTTTCGGCCGATACGACCTCCTGGGCGCCCCTGCAGCGTATCCTTGAAGATCCCCGTTTCGGCCAGAACCGGCGGGAGCGCCTGGCGGAGGTGGAACGGATGCTGGCTGCAACCGTTGCGCTGACCGGCATTGTCCAGAACGACATACTGAAGGGGATCAGCTATTCTCCCCGTTCCAGGGAGGCTGCGGTGATTGCAGTGGAATGGTCGTCGCAGCTGGCCTTACGCTATCTGCAGGTCTCCTCCGAATATCATGACGAGGGCGTGATGGATAAGGCTATAGAATATCATGTCAAATACATCGATCTGATTGGGCAGCTGCAGGGATACATCCAGAATAATGCCGGAGAGAAGACTGTTCCCTATGCCGTGTATCCCGATGGCAGGGTTGCGGGCAATGAACCCATGTGGGACGAGACCATCCGTACCCCGCAGGCCTACGCCTCTATTGCATCCCATCTGTATCTGGGTTTTGCGTTACGGGGCTTTGATCCTCTTCTCGACCGGAATATCTGAAATCGCCTCCTGCAGAGAGGCAGCCGGGGATCTCAGGTCGGCAGATCTCAGGCTATGAGATCAAGACCGCTTTCCACGGACTTATCGGATAATTCCTTGAGATGCGCCCTCTGAACCGTCGCGACGAGGGATTCTACTTTTGCGGCCATTGCCCTTGTGACAAGGTCGAACTTGACGCCGCAGATATATTCGGTCCCTTTTTTTCCCCGGATTTTGGAGAGATGGCGGATATTGCCGTTGATCCGGGCCACCATCATGCCGTCTTCAATGAACTCGAATGTCCTGATTTCATCAATGCGGAAGAATTCCTGCTGCTGTTTCTTGATTGAGAAGGACATGCCGCTGACGCTGATATCGACAATTCTTGATCTCATGGAATCCTGCTTTCTCTTTCCCACCACCAGTATCTGCAGATCCAGTGTTTCCGGGACTTTGGCCCGAAATTCCCTGGCCTTCCGGATAATTCTTCCGATCACCGGATAGGCGAGCCGGAGAACAGGCAGTTCCCTGACTATGGCCAAGTCCTGGAAAAATGTCCCGAGCTCAACGGCAAAGGAACTGGTGAATACCCGCAGCAGAATTTGCTTTGTGCTTCGGATATTGAGATTTCCAATGCCGGGTTCGAGCGGAAGCGCAATGATATGGTTCATGCTTTTGAGATAATCGCCCGGTTTATAATGAGGCTCCACCATGACGGTTTCGTCATCAACTTCAGTGGATATGAGATCGGGGAGATCATCATGGACCCTGCTGAAATAGACCTGGGATATGCCGTCGAGTTCGACCTCGATGATTTTCTCATCGAAAAGCGCAGTTTGGAGATAAGGAAGGATGTCTGTGGCTTTATAGAAAATATCTCCTTCCTCCAGGAGATCGGCTATGGCATTGTTGGTATAGGCCATCTCAGGAAAAAACGCTGAAATCCTCCTTTGCACACGTTGAACCAATGATTGTCTTTCGTTGTCTTCCATGCGTGCAAGGCTGGCTACCCTGGATTTTATGTAAAGGTCATTATACCGGATTCTGACAAGCGTTGCGGTCTTCCCTGTTGCAGAAGCCTTTATCAAGGTATCTCATCGGGAATGAAATAAAAAGGGGGGATGAAAAAAAAATTCTGCCGGAGCGAAGTGAAATATATCCTGGAAGGTTGGATGGATAGCTGCTAATACTTTTCAGGCAGAGAGGCCCGAAACCTTAAGCCGGGGAGGAGATAATGCTGATATTTCCTCCCGGTCCTCCCGAAAATTGCGCTGCTCTCTGCCTTTCAAAGGGATGAAAGGCAGAGAGTGCGGAAAGACTGTTCTAGCGCGAGAAAATCATGCTGAGCACGCGGTATATGAGCTTGGCCGCCAGGTAGTCGGGGGCGGTATTCCCGTGTCTGGGCAGCAGTCCGACGATATCCATTCCGACGATCTTTTTCTCCAAAGCCACCTGCCCGATCAGCCGGGTGAGCATGTACCAGTCGATGCCTCCGGGCTCGGGTTTGCCCACCGATGGCATAGAGGAGGGATCAAGGATGTTGAGATTGATGGTGAGATAGACCCGGTCCGTCAGGATATCCAAGGCGTCATTGGCGGCATTGATTCCATGACGAAAGAGGTCTCGGGCAAAGACCACCCGGTCGGGATCGGTATGCGCGCGTTCCACTTTCTCCATTCCTCGGATGCCGATCTGCACGGAAGGGCAGATTTTATTTACCTCGGTCATCACGCTCACGGCGGTGAGCTCCGGCTTGTCCGAAGGCATCAGGTTGGCGTGGGCGTCCAACTGCAGGACGCTGAGGTTCCGGTATTTGTCCAGGGCTCCCTGCACCAGACCAAGGGTAACCATCCTGCTGCCGCTGAGGCCGACCACAGTCTTGTCATTGCGAAAAAGAAGGACGGACTGCTGCTGGACCTCGGTCACCATCTCCAGGGGCGATTCCGGGCATTGAAGCGGCGGCATGGTGCAGATGCCCTGCAGGTAGACCTCGCTGTCCGTTTCATGGTCATACAGAAAGAGTGCGGTGGAGGCGTCCAGAATCGCCTGGGGAGCGTGATCGGATTCCTCGGTGATCTTGCTGTAAGGTATGGGCAGAATCACTATCTTCGATTGGGCGTATTCCCGGTATTTAGACGGGATATTTGCGAATTGTAATGTATTTGTCAATGTGGTGCTCCGATAGTCGGATCAATATGCCGACTGTATGGATGATGGTGATTTTTTCAAATACCATCATCATCTGTTTTTGTCGTCGTCCTGTTCTTCCCGTTGTTGAACAGCGTTCTTCTGCGGACATATTTCCTGAAGAAAATATTAGACGTTTTATGCGCTTATCACAAGATGAAAATGCTTGCGTCATAGGGGAGCGGGTATCTTTCGTGTGATTTTGAGGGATTGGCCGATGGATGATTAGGGGTGCATCATCCGGCGGGAAAAGCGATGGTCCGCCGGGCATCCGGATGTTTCTCCGGGCGGAAAACCCCAGGCGGTGGAAAAATTGAGATCGACCTGTCTTAATGCCTTCGGATATGGTACATTGCGTCTCTTTCGAGGGTTGAGGGAAGGGCATTGAACCGCGGTCCCGACCGCTTTTTTGGCTTGCTGCAAAAGGTGCATTATGAATTCTTTGATACTTGATCCGATCGCCCGGATGGACGGAGAGATCAATCTGCCCGGCTCCAAGAGCGTGTCCAACCGGGTTCTGCTGCTGGCAGCCCTGGCACGCGGGACCACGGTCCTGACAAACCTGCTTGATTCGGACGATATCCGGCATATGCTGGCGGCCCTGGCGGCCCTTGGCGTGGATTGCCGGCTGAGCCATGACAGGACCCGCTGCGAGATCAGCGGACTGGGCTGCGCCTTCCGGCAGAGTCAGGCGTCCGAGCTCTATCTGGGGAATGCCGGGACCGCCATGCGGCCTTTGTGTGCGGCCCTCTGCCTGGGCAAGGGTGAGTACATCCTCACCGGAGAGCCGCGTATGGAAGAGCGTCCCATTGGCGATCTGGTGGATGCCCTCAGGCAGGCAGGCGCCAGGATCGACTATCTGAAACGGGACGGTTTTCCACCGCTCAGGATTGTGGCCGATGGTCTTGCAGGCGGCAGGGTCACCATCGATGGCCGGGTCTCCAGCCAGTTTCTGACCGCCTTTCTGATGGCGGCGCCTCTGGCGGCAGCGGATTGCGCCGTGTCGATCAAAGGAGAACTGGTTTCAAAACCCTATATCGATATCACCCTGAAGATCATGGCCGCCTTCGGCGTGCAGGTGGAGAACCGGGGCTTCAAGGACTTTCTCGTCAAGGGCGGGCAGCGGTATGAAAGTCCGGGCCACTTCCTTGTCGAAGGGGATGCCTCTTCCGCCTCCTATTTTCTGGCAGCAGGGGCAATCAGAGGGGGAACGGTCCGGGTAAACGGGGTGGGGCTTGGTTCCCTGCAGGGAGATGTGCGGTTTGCCCAAGTCCTTGAGGCCATGGGGGCGAAGATCACCTGGGGGGAAGACTTTATCGAGGCTTCACGGGGCAGGCTTCACGGGGTGGATATGGATATGAACCATATTCCCGATGCGGCAATGACCATTGCTGCCACCGCCCTGTTCGCCCAAGGGCCTACCGTCATCCGCAATGTGGGAAACTGGCGGGTGAAAGAGACGGACCGGTTGGCCGCCATGGCCGCCGAACTGCGCAAGTTGGGGGCCGTGGTCGAGGAGGGGGAGGATTATATCCGGATAGATCCGCCCGAAAAACTCACTGCCGCCGCCATCGACACCTATAACGACCACCGGATGGCCATGTGCTTTTCATTGGCTGCCTTGGGCGGGGTGCCGGTCACCATCAACGATCCGGGCTGCACCTCCAAGACTTTTCCCGACTATTTCGAGCAGTTCAGGAGACTGATCGTGGAATAGGCCCTTGCGGAAGGGCAGAGGATATGCTGCCGGATCAGGGCTTGCAGGCTTTCAGGCGCAGGGCGTTTCCCGCTGCTGGCTGTTCCGGTCGTCTTCCTTCATCAATTTGTAGGTAATGCTGTCCACCATGGCCTGCCAGCTCGCCTCGATGATGTTGACCGAGACACCCACCGTGGCCCAGTTGCAGTGTCTATCCTTGCTCTCTACCAGGACCCGGACCTTGGCCGCGGTGCCATGCTGGCCGGAGAGGACCCGGACTTTATAATCGGACAGCTCCATTTCATCGAGACAGGGATAAAACCGGACCAGGGCCTTGCGAAGCGCCCGGTCCAGGGCGTTGACCGGGCCGTCGCCCATGGCGGCGGTATGGACCTCGTCGCCATTGACGGAGAGTCGGATGGTCGCCTCTGTAAGCGGGGCTTTATCCATCCGGTATTTTGTGCTCATGACCCGGAATCCATCCAGCTTGAAGTAGTTCCGATGCAGCCCCAGGGCCCTGCGCATCAGCAGTTCAAAGCTGGCCTCGGCTCCTTCATACTGGTATCCCTGATTTTCCAGATCCTTGAGGTCGCTGATGATCGTTGAAAGGGCCGGATCGCCGAGATCGAGTTTCAGACCCCATTTCCTGGCCTTGTGCAGGACATTGGAGCGGCCGGATTGATCGGAGATCAGAACCCTGCGGATATTGCCGACCTTGTCCGGCTCGATATGCTCGTAGGTCAGCGGATTGCGCTGCACGGCGCTGACATGGATGCCGCCCTTGTGGGCGAATGCCGACTCGCCCACATAGGGCTGAAACCTGTTGTGATGCAGGTTGGCCAGCTCGTCTACCAGACGGGAGGTGCCGTAGAGCCGTTCTATATGTTTTCTGACTTCGCAGTCATATCCCAGTTTGAAGACAACCGCCGGAATGATGGAGGTCAGATTGGCATTGCCGCAGCGTTCTCCGTAGCCGTTGATGGTTCCCTGCACCTGATCTATGCCCAGTGAAAGGGCCAGCAGGGAGTTTGCCACGGCGGTTTCCGAATCGTTATGGGCATGGATGCCGAGTTTGACCGGGCGCGAATGTTTTTTCATGTACTGCCGGACATCCTCGATGATGGGCTGGAGTTCATGGGGCAGGGTGCCGCCGTTGGTGTCGCAGAGGATGATGGTGTCGGCGCCGCCGCTCACCGCCCTGTCCAGGGTGGCCAGCGCATATTCCCGGTTGTTCTTATAGCCGTCGAAGAAATGCTCGGCATCGTAGAAAAGATGCGGAACATGATTCCTGAGGTAGCTCAGTGTGTCCTGAATAATGAGAAGGTTTTCATCCAGGGCGATATGCAGGGCGTCGTGGACATGGATATCCCAGCTCTTCCCGAAGATGGTGATCACAGGGGTCTTCGCATTCAGGAGGGCCTGAAGATTGGGATCCCTGGAAGGGGGATTCTGAAAATGCCGGGTAGAGCCAAAGGCCGCCAATTGGGAATGTTTGAGTTCAATCCCTTGCATCTGTTTGAAATATTCAATAGATACGGGGTTTGATCCCGGCCAGCCGCCTTCAATATAATCTATGCCGAACCTATCCAGAGCACGAGTAATCTTGATTTTATCGTCGGCGGACAGGTTGAAGTTTTCTGACTGGGTTCCGTCACGCAGCGTTGTGTCGTATATTTCTATGGTCCGACCCATGGTTTCCTCATCTCACAGAGTATGGCGCTCTCACATCTTTTGCTGAAACCTTTCGGTTCAGGTTGAAGGTTAATACTAAGAAAAATATTTCAAAAAGCAAATATTTAAAAGGAGGGCGGATTTGTTTTCTTCTCACGGTCCTGTTCCCCGAAGGGCTGCCCTCGCCATGGAAGAGCAGGTGTCCTGCTATGATTTCGAAGGTTTGAAGCAAAGGGCTTTCCGTATCCGGTCAAGGAAATAAATGCTCCATCCCAGACCTGCAGGGGTCAGGACTATACGCCATGACCAGCCCTCGAATTGCAAGGAGCGCAACCCGGTGAAGAAAGCCCAGAGTCCCGGGCAGAGCAGCAGCAGCAGCAGGCAGATGCGCAGTTCGAAGAACAGGGGCCGGTTTTTCGGTATGCCGTTTCGCTGGAAATATTCTCTTTGTTTCGGGACGTTCAAAAGCCGGAAAAAGACGAGATGGATCAGCGCCCACTGACTGAAAAGGGTGAAGACCACATCGGTGAGCCAGTGTGAGGCCGACATCATCCGGGCGATACCCATCAGGACGGTGAGGGAAACGGCCAGAAACAGGCTGACCCTGCCAATCCACCGTGCCTTGCCTGATTCCACAGCCGCCATCAGGAAGTAAGCGAAAATAATCGTAATAGAGGCAGTTGCCGTATGGCCGCTGGGAAAACTTCCCGTAAACGAACCATGAGTGAAAAAGTGCGATCCGCTCTGGTACCATTGGCTAAAGGCCATCTCTTTCCGGAAAACCGAGTCGGGTCTGGCCCTGCCCACAATCTGTTTGACAGTATGGGTGAAAAGAAGGGAACAGCAAAAAGCGCTCGTGAGCGTAAATCCGAAAAGCGGCCGGTATGCAGCAAGAAATGTACGGAATTTCGTGCCCGTTCCATTGAATTTCCACAGCCATGACGGTATATAGAACAAAAAGGTGAGAAAAAGAAGGGGGTAGACGAGATCGCCTGCCCCAGGCAGCGCCGCACCGTTGAAAATGGATCTGTTCATGAAACCAGCAAAACCATCCCTCTGATGGGTAGAAAGATAGAAAGTCCAGGCGTAATCATGGGGGGTCAGGACTGCAAGGACGATAAGTCCGCTGCAGAGGATGGCCGAAAGGTACAGGATATCGCGATGTGGACGGTCTTTCTGGGTGATTGCGTGCATTACTGTCGTGGTTTGCCTTTTTTCTGCGGATGATGAAATGTCCACTGTGCCCGGACGCGTGCGTTTATACGCTGAGCGGAAGAATACCATACCCGTGCGATGAAGAAAATACCTTGCTTTCCTGAAGTGTTCCTCTTGGGTCCGGCACGTTCTCTTTTGAGGATTCCCGTTGTCTGATCAGTTGCCTGGAAAGATTCGGGTGCCTTTCCAGTGTAAAATCCATACATTCAACGTCTGGTGCGGCTGTCATGCCGCCGTAGGAAGGGTACAATGACAACCTATCCCATTGATGAGAGACTTTTTGATGAATTGGCGGTGCTTTCTCCTCCTGAGGTCTGTAATCGGGCGGCCTGCAGGTATGACGCAATACAAAACGCCTATATCCTCTCGGCCTGGGGCGATGCATATATAATTACTCCTTCTGAACGCAGGATTGAGTGTAGACCTGGAGGCGTTACGAGGCCCCATCCGTACTTCAGCGTCTTTCTGGTCCATTACCTTTTGAAGGCGCGAGGAATCGAACCTGCCGAGGTATGGATCTCCGAAAAGGATGTCCCCGGCGGGCAGACTTTCTTCCGCGGTCCCCACGAAATCCCGGCATATAAGATATCTAATAGATATAAAAATGATATAAATTTATATGCAGAACGGTGCGCGCAACTGGGTGGGCGGCCGTTGGTCATGGCCGACATTGCCTTTGCGTTTCAGATCATGCCTCAAGCGCGGGTCGCTGTCCTCTATTGGCTGGGAGACGAAGATTTCCCGCCCGAGGCAAAGATCCTTTTTGACCGCTCCCTTGCCGGATATCTTGCCGCTGATGTCCTTTTTGCGCTGGCAGTGGATGTCTGCGAGCGGCTTTCGGGATAAGCGGGGAAGGTGTTGCGCATCCTGGTTTCGGATGCAGGATCAGGCAATGCACGCAACCGGAGAGAACTTTCTGTGTGTTGAGGAGAAACAAGAGGGAGGAGCCTCAAACCGCACCTCGCAGCGTGGGAGATGGAGCCTTGGGCTACATTTCTTCACAATGAAAGATATCCCGGTAGGCGGTATAGATCGACAGGAGGATTACAGCGAAAAAAGGTATCCCCAGAATGACCATGCACAGCATGGGAAGCAAAAAGGACAGAAGGCGGTCGTTGCCGAGGAAGAGCAAACACAGGGCGTTCAGGGCCCCGCACAAAAAAATATAAATAAAAACGAGGAGCATACAGGCAGGGGCATAGACACTGAAGGCCCCCAAATTAATTCTTATGGCCGTAAAGCTCAGCCGGAAACTGGAGAAGGTCGTCTGGTCATCAATGCCTGCAAGGCAGGGGGCAAAGTAAAAGCACATCAGCAGCGGAGCGGAGAGCACCAGAACCAGCAGGAGAACGGCGAGGAGAAAGGGGACATTCTGGGGGAGGCTGCCGAGGGACTCGATCAGGGGGGTGTGTATTCCCGGAGCAAAAGGTTTTCCCAGAAGCAGCATTATCGCAAGACCTTGGGCGGTCAACGGCAGCAAAGAAGAAAAGCCGATAGCCAGAAACCGGGGAAACCTGCGGCCGAAGCCGTGAAAGAGATGACCGAGACGAAGCTGGTCGCTCACTTGCTGACTTTGAGCGCCTGACATCAGCCCGCCCAGGAAAATTGGAAAGAGTATCACGCCTGCAAGGACCCCGAAGAGGGAGTTGACCGACAGGGGAACAAGAGAGAGACACAGCCAGAAAACAATCATAATCTGCCACCGCACCTGCTGAGAGAAAAAAAGTCGCAAGGCCAGTCTGATCCACGTCCATCCGTGAGAGTTGGCAACCTTCGAAGGAAAAAGCGGCCTGACCGGTTGTTCTTCAATATCTGCTGGAGCGGGCTGGTCTTCCGGCTGGGTCTTCCGGGCGGATGTCTTTTCAGCAGGAACCTGGGGCGCGGCGGTTTCGACTTCATCCACGGTCTGATCGGCCACCGGGGCGACAGGGGATGGCTGCGGCGCAGGTTCGGTCTCTTCAGCCTCTATTATTTTTATCTGCAGACCGGCACGTTCCAGATGATCCCGGTATTTTTTTGCCTCCTCGCCGCTGACCCCATGCTTGACAATTGAGGGCCGGCCCGAATAGACCATTTTTGTGACCTTCTGGGGATCTACCTGAAACAGCGAAACCATTTTTGCAATGGTGTCGACATGTTTAAATCCGGCATGTAATTTTCCGGTAAAAACAACATGAAATTTTCTCTCCATCCTGATTTGACCGGTAGGCCCTCGCTAATGGTGCCAGAAATAAAGTATTGATTGGAACGTTGCAAGATTACATATGATTTTAACACAGTCAGGTGTGACTGGCAACTCTTAGAGAAGAAAAAGCCTTTCGCGGAAGAGCTGAATAATTATATTGCGAAGAATCAAATGCTGGTGTACAGTTATAAGTTAACCTACAAACCAAAGATTGAGCATCTTTTCATATCGTCACTCCTGCATCTATTGCATTCCTCTGTTGCCGATTAAATTTTATGCTGATCTCTTACCTAGGGAGGAACAGTATGAAATTATTTATCGGTAATCTGCCGCATGACATTACGTCAACCGATATCGACCAGCTTTTCGGCGGTTTTGGAGAAGTGGTTAATACAAACCTTGTTATTGATCAGTTTTCAGGACGATCCCGCGGATTTGCCTTTGTTGAAATGGCAACCCGCTCGGAAGGGCACAAGGCTATGGAAACGCTCAACGGTTCTGAATATAAACACCGTCAACTTGTTTGTAATGAGGCAAAACCTCAGAAGAAAAAAGGAAGACGGTCGTCAAGATGAAACAGAGTTCCGAAGAATTTTATCTTTCTCAATCATGATGCGAGCCTGGGGGCATCGACCCCGCTGTTGGCACGGACGCATGCTTGAGCTCTGAGAAAGATCCGGCGTATGGGTGATCCTGTCCTCTGAGAGAGCGCGTGTATCGCATGATCTCAACCAAATCCATGGCCTGAATGAGGCAGCAGGCAAAATACCAGTGCAGTTCTTTTCTTCAGAGAAATGATTCCTTGCAGAAGAAAGTTTCCTGGAAAAAGAACCGGAAGTATCAAAAATATCCATATAATTCAGTTGGATATATGAATGGCGCTTAGCGCCGAATTAACAAAAGGAGTTTAATGAGTTTTAGCAAATTTAATTTTCATCAGAAAATTCAATCGGCCATTCAACAGAGTGGCTACACCGCACCAACCCCCATCCAGCAGCAGGCCATCGGGCCGATTCTGGATAAGCGGGATCTCCTGGGCCTGGCTCAAACCGGAACGGGAAAAACTGCAGCTTTCGTCCTCCCCATTATTCAACGCCTCTTAGACAGACCGTCTGGCAAAGTCCGATCCTTGATCATAGCCCCAACGCGGGAACTGGCAGAACAGATTCTCGACTATGTTGAAAAGATGTCCGCGGGTACGAGCCTTAAAAGTCTCGCCGTATATGGCGGAGTCAGCAAGACTGCCCAGGCCCTCCGGCTCAGGGGCGGAGTCGACGTGGTTGTTGCCTGTCCCGGCCGTCTGCTCGATCACCTCAACGACAGGGCTGTGGATCTTTCCGCAGTCGAGATGCTGGTCCTTGATGAGGCGGATCATATGTTTGACAAAGGATTTCTGCCGGATATCCGAAAGATATTGCGGGCGGTCAATGCGAAACGGCAGACTCTGGTCTTTTCCGCGACCATGCCCGGCGAAATCCGGCATCTGGTGGAGGAGATCCTGACGAATCCGGTAACGGTACAGGTTGAAGAGGCCAAACCGACAAAGAGCGTATCCCACTCGGTCTACCAGGTCCAGCAGCAGGAAAAAAATGGTCTGCTGAAGGAAATTCTTGGGCGCAAGGATGTCAAGACAGCCCTTGTCTTCACGCGTACCAAACACAGGGCCAAAAGCCTGGCCCTGCAGCTTCAAAAGTCAAATTTCCGGGCTGTCGCCCTCCAGGGAAATATGTCCCAGGCCAAACGGCAGAGCGCTCTGGATGGATTCAAGAACGGGACCTATTCCATCCTGGTGGCAACGGATATCGCTGCCCGTGGTATTGATGTGTCCGAGATTTCACATGTTATTAATTTCGACATGCCCGATACCGTGGAAACATACACCCACCGCACCGGCCGTACCGGTCGGGCAGCCTGTACCGGAGAGGCCTTTACCTTCGTGACCGCCGAGGACAGCCGGATGATCAAGGCGATCGAACGGAATCTGGACCGTAAGATTGTAAAACTGGCCAACCCCCAGATCGCCCCGGAGACCAGGAATGAAGAGCCCCGGCAACGCAATGCAGTGCCGGAAGCCGGCGGCAACGCGAAACCTGCGGCCCAGGGCCGCCCGGGAAAGCCGTCCAGGCAGGGACGGGGTAAGTCGTTTGATTTTGGAATATAATTCGCCTGAAAAGGCATGATTTTGGTCTGGCAACACAGGCCGCCCTCTGAACTCAATGGGTTGAGTTCGGAAATTTTAAAATTGATTCGTTAGCGAATCGAGTACACTAGGAGTATGAACAATGGCAAAGGGAACAGTGAAGTGGTTTAATGATGCAAAAGGTTTTGGCTTTATCGAGCAGGAAGGCGGACAGGATGTTTTCGTTCATCATTCCGCTATTCAGGCAAATGGCTTTAAATCACTTCAGGAAGGCGAGAAGGTAAGTTTTGATATCGAAAATGGTCCTAAAGGACCGGCAGCTGTCAACGTTGTAAAGCTGTAAGACCGTTCCGGGCTGCAGAAACTCCCGCAGGAGATTTCTGCAGCCCGGTTCATCATGTTCTGGCGAGGGAGCCTCTTGCTCCGCATCGTCTGTCAGAGATTTTGCAGACCAGTTTTGCATTTTATCGCTTTTTTTTGCATTTTCCTCCGCGTATCGCCCTCCCCGTTTAAAACACCCCCAGTTTGAGATTCCCTTTGGCATAGGCCGTGAAGGTGATAGAATAAAGTGAGACGGTTGAGAGTATACAGTCTCGCTTCGTAACTGCGCCATTTTGCAGTAATGAAGGTATCCCCCCAGAGGCTGATGCATACAAACGAGTTGCGTCCAGCCAGTTTTTTGATGCCGTCGGACCTCTGCGCCCGGCGTTGCGAAGGAGGTGCCATGTACCGGATCCGTTTTCACGGAAGGGGCGGCCAGGGAATGAAAATGGCCAGCCATATCCTCGGCACGGCCTTTTTCCTGGCCGGATTCGAGGTTCAGGATGCGCCCCGGTTCGGCGCCGAAAGACGCGGTGCGCCGATTTTCGCCTATGTCAGGGCGCAGAGGGAACCGATCAAGGAACGGGGAATCATCAGCCGCCCCGGTCTTGTTCTCGTGGCCGACGAAACCCTGATACCCATGCCTGCCGCAGGTGTTCTATCCGGTGTCGAAGAGAGCACAGTCCTTTTTCTCAACAGCAGGGATTCAGGCGAGGTCTGGAAGGAGCGCCTGAATTTTCCGGGCCGGATTCTGGCCCTGGATCTGATCGGCGGGGAACTTACTCTGCCGGGCGGGCAGAGGTTTTTCGGCGCTATCTGTGCCGGTGCCGCTGCCGCTCTGGCGGGTGAGATTTCTGAGGATATTCTGATGCAGGCCATCGATTCCGAGTTGACCCATGTGGAGCCCGCGGTAATCCTGGAGAACAAGATCCGGGCTCGGGCCGCCTTTCTGGCGATGCAGGAAAATGCCGGAATCGTTCGCGAGGGTGGAGGTGTGAAGGTTTTCGGCTACCGGAGGCCTGACTGGATTGATGTCCCGCTGGATGAGGCCGGCCTTTCCGCTCCGGCGATCCATGGCCGGCGCACCAGCGAACTGATGAAGACCGGGGCCTGGCGGCTCAGGAGGCCGGTGATCGATACCGGCCGCTGCAAGGGCTGCTGGTGGATCTGCTCCACCTTCTGCCCCGATAGCGCTATTGCCGCCGTGGATGGAAGGCCCCGCATTGATTACGACCACTGCAAGGGATGTATGATCTGCATGGTGCAATGCTCTGCCCACGCCATCTCCCTTATCGACGAGAAAGAGGAGGCGTCCGGTGAATAAACAGATGCTGACCGGAAATGTGGCGGCTGCGTGGGGTGCGCGTCTGGCCGCGATCGATTACCTGCCTGCGTTCCCGATTTCCCCGCAGACGGAAATCATCGAAACCGTTGCCGAATGGATAGAGAACAAAGAGATGGATGCGTCCATGACCACCATGGATTCGGAGCATTCCATGATCACCGCGGCCGGGGCTGCGGCGGCGACCGGAGTGCGCGTGTTTACGGCGACCTCAAGCCAGGGACTGCTCTACGGGATGGAGATGATCTATGCCCTGGTGGGCTGGCGGGTGCCGCTGGTGCTCGTCAATGTCTCCAGAGGCCTTGGCGCCCCCATAACGCTTGAGCCGGATCATAACGATGTGCTGGCCGCACGGGACAGCGGTTTTCTGCAGCTGCACTGTTCCACCTGTCAGGAGGTCCTGGACAGCATCCTGATAGCCTACCGCCTGGCCGAGGACAGACGGGTCCGTCTGCCGGTTCTTGTCAACCTTGACGGATTCTATCTCTCCTACACCCGCGAACCGGTGATCATTCCAGACCTTACGGAGGCCATGGCCTTTGTCGGTCCCTACGAACCGGGATCGGTGCGATTTTCGGCCGATGCCCCGGTCAGCGAGGCAGTGGCGGTGCTGGGCGGGGAGCCCTATTCCTATTTCCGGTATGAGGTCCAGGCGGCTCAGGCAAAGGCACTGGAGGTCTGGGGGGAGATTGCCGCAGAGTTCAAGGCGGCCTTCGGCAGATCTCACAGCAGGATTGATGCCTACCGGGCGGAAGATGCCGAGTATCTCTTTCTGATGATCGGCTCATTTGCTACCAAGGCCATGGATGCCGTCGATCAGCTGCGGGAGGCCGGATGGAAGATAGGGCTGCTCAGGCCCCGTCTGCTGCGGCCTTTTCCCGAGGGGGATCTCAGGCAGCTTGCAGCCGGAAAAAAAGGTATTGCGGTGATTGACCAGAATCTTTCCTTCGGGCGGGGCGGCATCCTTCATACCGAGGTCACCTCGTCGCTGTACGGTCAGCCGGGGGCGCCGCCGGTAGTCGCCTCCTTTATCGGCGGGCTGGGAGGACGCGACATTGCGGCGGAAGAATTCTACCGGATGGCCGAGGATCTGAAAGAGGCCTGCAGCAGGGGCGTTCAGCCTGCCATGCGGATGCTGTATACCGCAGGAGAACTTGCAGCCATGCGCAAGCTGCAGATCATAGCCGGCATACAGCCGCAGGGAGGAAGCCATGAAAACCGGTGACAGTGCGTTTAAGAAACCCAGAGACCTTCCCAATCTCCATATCCTGAGCGCCGGCACCTCCATCTGTGCCGGATGCGGCGGCCTGCAGGCCATCCATGAGATACTGGACATCCTGGGGCCCAGGACGGTGACGGTGAATGCGGCAGGCTGCATGTCGCTCCTGTCCGTCTATCCCTTTACCCCGTTTTCAGGATCCTGGCTGTATACAGCCATGGCCTCGGCTCCCGCCGGGGCGCAGGGCGTGCGGGATGCCCTGGACAGGCTCCTGGCCAAAAAGCGGATTGGAGCCGGCGAGGATATGCAGGTCGTGGTCTTAAGCGGCGACGGCAGCGCCACGGGCATCGGCCTGTCGGCGACCTCGGGGGCCATCGACCGCAGGCTTGATTTTATCTATATCTGTTATGATAATGAAGGGTACGGCAATACCGGCCAGCAGTCATCCGGAGGGACGCCGCATGGGGCCAGGACCACCACCAGCCGCGGCGAGAAGGGCTATTGCGGCCGCAAGAAGGATCTGTTTTCCCTCTGGAAGGCTAATAATCCCGCTTATCTGGCCACTGTCTCAGGGGCCGACCCGCTGGATCTGGCGCGGAAGGTCGAGAAGGCAAAGGCCATCCGGGGGCCAAGCCTGCTCATCGCCTTTTCTCCCTGTCCGACGGGATGGCATTTTCCCCCTCAGGAGTCTATCGAGATCGGCAAGCTGGCCATCAGGACCGGTGTCTGGCCCCTGAAGGAGTATGAGGACGGCACGGTCATTCACACCAGGATACCGACAGGGCGTCTGCCTGTAACCGAATATCTGAAAAAACAGGGGCGTTTTGCCCACCTGTTTCATCCCGGCAATGAAAATCTGATCACGGAGATGCAGGCGGAACTGGATGCCTACTGGGACGGCGTCGAGAAAGGTTCGTGAAGATCGATATGGTTTTTCGGGCGTAAGCCTGGCGGATGCGCTCAACAGTCTTTGCCCTGCGGTCCGATGTACCATCGTATCACGGTCTTCAGTATTGTCCTTATCCGTTGACCTGTCCTCCGGCACTCGCTTCCGGGAACCTTCAGCAGGTTTCTTTCTTGCTGTCTTGAAAGGTTCAAATTTGCCCTTGCAGGTGAAATCATCTGTATTGCAATACATTTATATGTTATGGTTGTTGAACCAGAGACACCATTGATAAAATACCAGTTAAAATTATATGATAAAATTCAATATATAGGGGAAAATTCGAGACCTTTGGGATGCCCAGCCCAAGCAAGAAAAGGTGCTCAAAAAGATTCAATCTCTTTACCTGCAGACAATGGAAATTATAACTACGCATAAAAACACGGATTTTGATGGACTTGCTTCAGTAATCGCGGCAACGCTTCTCAATCCCGGTTCCGTTGGTGTCATCCCCAAGGCTGTGAATATCAACGTGGAAAAATTTTTATCCACCCACAAGACGGCCTTCAATATTATCCTGCCTGACGAGGTTGATCACGCCGCCGTTACAAAGTTGATTGTTGTCGATACGGACCAGTGGCGTCGCCTGGACCGCATGGAAAAGCTGAAGGACAGGGACGATCTGGAGATTCATATCTGGGATCATCATCTCAGCGGCGGCGACATTAACGCCGCCTGGATCTGCAAGGAGGCAATCGGCGCCACGGTGACCCTGCTGATCCGGGAGATGAAAAGACGGAGGATGGTTTTAAACCCGCTTGATTCAACAGTGCTTCTGATCGGACTCTACGAAGACACCGGCCATCTGAGCTTTCCGGCAACGAAGCCGGAGGATGCCGCTGCTGCGGCCTATCTCCTGGAAAATGGCGCTGATCTGAATGTGGCCTCCTTTTTTTTGAATCCACCCTACGAGGAGATTCAGAAGGACATCCTTTTCAATATGATGAAGTATACCGAGAAAGTGACGTTCAACAATTATACCATTGGAATCAATGTAATAAAGCTTGAAAGAAAAGTGCCCATGCTCTCCGCCATTGTCAGCATGTACAGGACGATCATCAATGCCGATGCGGTCTTTGCGATATTTATCAACGATGAGACCTGCAGTACGGTTATCGCGAGAAGCGGGGTTGACCGTATCGATGTAGGTGAAATTCTACGGAAATTTGGTGGAGGAGGACATCCTGCTGCCGGTTCGGCCACTGTGAAGACGCAGGACTACCTCCCGGGGAAATTAAAGCTCGAAATTATCAGGCTTATCAAACAGAATAAGAGCAGCGGAGCCATCGTGGCGGATCTTATGTCCTATCCTGTGACCATAGTTTCCCCCGAAACGCCTATGCACGAGATCCGTACCCTGATGCAGGAACGAAAGATCAGAGGAATCCTGGTTGGCAAGGAAGATAAACTGGAGGGGATCGTCGTCCTTTGGGATTTGAAGAAGCTCAAGCAGGAAAAACACTGGAGCCGGCCTGTCAAGGCCTTCATGGCACGCAAGGTCGAAACGGTTGGTCCTGGGATGCAGCCTTCTGAAGCGGCGGAAATCATGGTTAAAAAAAATATAGGGCATCTGCCGGTGGAACATGAGGGTACAATCATCGGCATCCTGACCCGCACCGATATCCTGGCCTATTTTTATGGAATGTTGCCGGATTGACTCCTCTCTGCCGCCGGAGCGGCGTCCCAAGCCGTCCCTCCCAGCAGCGCCCGGAAATGGCCGGGAGGCTCGTATTGAAAGGTCATTTCCCTGCCATTGAAGGGATGTTTGAGCGTGAGCGAGAAGGCATGAAGGGCGAGATATTTCCATGGGTCCTGGCCGTTTCCATATTTTCTGTCCCCGACAACCGGGTGGCCGATTTCTGCCAGATGCACCCGTATCTGGTGCTTTCGTCCGGTCAGCAGGGCGACCTCCAGCAGGGAAAATTCTTTCAATTCCTTCAACACAGTGTAGGCCGTCTGGGCCAGCTTTCCCTTTTTTGCATCCTGGGTGGAGTAGACTTTATGTGCTGTGTTTTCGGCTAGATATCCTGACAGCGTATCCTGCTGTTTTTCACACCTGCCGTGCACGATGGCGAGATACTTTTTCTCTGTGTCCTGCCAGTTGTCCTGTAAGGTCAACTTGGCCTTTTCGGACTTGGCAAAGACGATAACTCCCGATGTGTCCCTGTCCAGCCGGTGAACAATGTAGACCCGCTTGGTTGATTTGGCTACACCTTTGCGGACATAGCTGTTGAGCGCAAAGAAGGCGGTCTTCGTCTTCTCCGCATCCGTGCCCATGGTCAGAAGTCCTGACGGTTTATTGATTACGAGGATGTCGTTGTCCTCATGCAGTATGATAAGGCCCTTGGGGAGAAATTTGGTGCTTCCCCAAGGCCCTTCTTGCGTAGTTTTGTCTTTCATCTATCCTTCCATCCTCCTGTACGTGATTGGTGAAAAGGAGAATAAGCATCTTTCTGAAAAAGCGCCCTTGCGATTTGACAATGGTTTCAAATCACGGGGAGGCCTGTCTGTTATCGGTGGGATTGATGTATGGAGCCCATTTGAGCCAGCAGGGATCTGCCTCGTCATACAGGTCAAAGCGGTGCCCCTGATCGGCCTTCCCTCCCATCTCGTTATTATCGGGGGTGGCCAGGGCTATTCCTCCTGCCACAATGGCCTCCACGGATTCGGTTGAAACCGTGACCCCTGAAAAAATTCCCGCATCGATCCTGGCGCCGCTGGCATTCCAGAATCGGGAATTTTCTCTGACAATCCCGGCGTAAGATGGACTGATGTTGACGTTTATCAGGACATTCTGGAAGGATTTGGAGAGTTGGAATCCGGTGACCTCGCCGATCTTAACCTGGCGGTAATACACCGGCGAGTGGATCTTCAGCGAGCCCAGGCGCTTGTTGACCAGAACGATATTCAGTCCCTGCTGCGGGATGGTGACCTGCGGTTCTCCGTTTAGGGCGACGTATTCCCGCTTCTCCTGGCCCTCTCCGGGAATCAGTGTGATATACGGGCCTGAAGTGATGGTGTCCAGATTTTTGACGCCCGAGAGGTTGAAGGATGGAGTAACGAGCCAGACCTGGGTGGAGGTGCGGAACAGGGTGAGAAAATTTCTTTTCACCGACACCTCGGCTATGATGGTCTTAAGATCCTCGGCAAAACGGGTTCCGGTGACCTTGCCGATGGGAATTCCCTTATATTTGAGAGGTGTTCCGTCTTTCAACTCGTTTGCATCGGAAAACCGGATGGTCATTTTCAGGTCATCGGCGTTGCGGGCCGAATCTTCGCTCGTAAAGAGCGTGTAGACCGCATGGGGCTCAGGCCTTTTCCCTCCGGGTGGGGTGATGAACCCTATACCTGCGGAGATTATCGATTCCAGCGAGCCTGTTTTCATGGTCAGTCCGGAGAGGCCCCCCTCAATCTGCACACCGCTGAGATCGAAAAACTGTGAAGTACTGGAGATCATATCCTGATAGGGGTCTTTGATGAAGCAATCCATGAAGACGTCCTTATCTTTTCCGGAAAAATGAAAACCCACGACTTCTCCAACCGTGACATTTTTAAACAGGATGGGAGAGCCCACCTTATAGGGACCAAGGTCTTCGGTCTTGATCTGGAAAGAATACCCGAGGGGCTGCAAAGCGGGGACCTTGGCAACGGCAGTGCTGAAACTGTCATAGAGGGTAAACTCCTGGCCTTCTTTTGCCGGTATTGCCTTCTTTTTCCCCATATCAGGGCTAATGAAGGCAATACCGCCCTGAATGATGGAGGAAAGCGAACCGGTCTCAACCTTCACGCCGGAAAAGAGACCGGCATCAACTTTAATGCCGCTGCTGTTCCAGAATACCGAGTTTTGATTCAATAAATGCTCATGGGGTTGATAGATGAATATGGTTACCGTGATATTTTTTTGGGTGAGGTCGATGCTGACAATTTCCCCGACCTGGATATTCTTATAGAGTACCGGCGCCCCGACGGAAAGCGCAGGGGTATTTTCTGCGGACAGGATATATTTGGCTCCCGGGCGTAAAGGCGTCTGGGCAGGCGGCGTCGGCTGGATATCGAAATGATCCTGAAAGGGTCCCTCGCCGGGCTCAAAAGTTATATAGGGCCCTTCAAGGACCGTGTTAAGATTTTTAATTCCCCCCATGCCGATCTCAGGCTGGTCTATCCAAAAAACCGTCCCCTGCTTGAGAATAATTTTAGTCCGCGGATCCAGAAGGATATGGGCGGTTACCGAATGCTGGGCATCGTCATTGAGTTCGATATTTTCAACAATTCCCGCGTTCATTCCATGATACATCACCTTGGTGACGCCTTCGGTTATCCCACTGCTGGAGGCCAGTTTCAAGGACATGGGCAATACGTATTTTGAGGCATCGGAATCCTTGTAGAGGACAAAGGTTTGACCGTTTTTGGCCGGAGGGCTTGCTTCCAGCGGTTCAGGGGTATCAAGCACTATGCCGCCCATGATCAGGGATGCGACGGATTCGACATGGAATTTAATGTCTGTAAGCTTTCCTGAAAGGCTGAGGCCGCTGGCGTTTCCGAAACGGCTTGCCTCGCGTACCAGATGGCTGTATTCAGGTTCTATGTAAATGTTTATCAATACATTATCATTATCTTCAAGGTGATATGTCTCTACAGAGCCTATGCGGATGTTGCGGTAATAGATTCCGGATCCGATCTGGACGGATCGAAGGGCGTCCGCCTTGAGTAAGAGATGCAGGCCCGGCGCAGTTTTCGAGACGGGAGGAGGGGTTGACAGGCCTGTAAATTCATGTGCCGGATCCGTTGATGCCCCTGTCTGGATTCCAATGTAGCTTCCGGAAAGAATGGTTTCGAGTCCGTAGATTCTGGCAGCGGAGAGTTCAGGGCGGACAACCCAGAATACGGTATCCTTGACCAGATATTTATCCATCACCTTATCCATCTTCACCGTTGTACGGATTCTGTGCTTATCGATGTCCGGTTTGACATCCCTGACGATTCCCACAGGTATACCCCTGGAGACGACCTGCGTCTTTCCCGGAGTTATGCCGCTGGCATCTTCAAAGTAGATGGTAATTTCAATGCCTGCATTCTGATAGGCCCTGAAAATAATCCATCCGCAGATTATCAGAGCGAGGATTGGTAGTGTCCATATTGGCGAAATACCTCGTTTTTTACGAACAATGGGTCTTGCGTCCATAGTATTTAACTCTCCTTGGGGTTTTCCAAAGAATCTTCTTGGTATTCAGGACTCTTTTTAAAGCAATTATCCCAGAGCAATCTGGGGTCGAAGGTCTGGGCGGCAAGCATTGTCAGTACCACCACCATACAGAAATAGGTGGCCGCCGGTGCTGCGTCAATGGAGGTGAAAAGACCGAATTGGACAAGGACGCTTAAGATGGCAATCACGAAAATATCCAGCATGGACCAGCGGCCTATGAATGCAATAAAACGGAACATTGTTGCGGTCTGCTGCAAAAAGACCTCTCGTTTGAACCTGATGGTCAGCAGGATAATCACCAGGCCTGTGATCTTGAAGAGAGGCACTAGGATACTGGCTGCAAGAATAATCAGGCCGATGCCAAAGGAGCCTTCCTGGAAAAAAAGAACAATTCCATCAAGAATGGTCGAATTGGTCGGCTGTCCCAGATAATCCACGTGCATTATGGGCAGGGTGTTGGCCGGTATGAAAAGCATTCCCGCCGTCAGTATCAGCGCCCAGGTCCGGATGAGGCTGTTTGACTTGCGCATATGGACGTGCGCACCGCAGAGTCTGCATGTCGCGGATCCGCCTTCAGCGGCTTCGGGAATTATCGTCAGCCTGTGGCAAATATGGCAGGAAGCGAGGCCTGCATCTTTGGCTGTGATCCCCTCGATGAGAGGGCTTGCAGCGGCGGCAGTCTCTCCCGCCTGGGTCGTCCCGCAGCGTCCTTCAATGCAGGCCCAGAAAAGCTTCCTGTCCTGGAAGGCCGTAATCCCTGCCGTGATGATAACCAGAGCAAGAAAGCAATAAAACCCAAGGCCGTAACTGATGGTGGTCAGATGATACATCTTGATCACGGTCACCATGATTCCCAGCAGGTAGACCTCCACCATGGCCCATTCATCAAGATGGATCGAGAAGCGAAATATATTCGGAAGAATCCGTGGGAATTTCTGCAGCTTGATCAGTAATGCCACGGTGAATCCAAGGGAGAGTTTTAATAAGGGGAAAAGCACAGCGCAGAAGAAAACCATCGCGGCTACCAGATAAAAGCCCTGCCGGTAGTAACCGGTAATGGATTGGAGGATATCGGCTGTTTCAGAGATCCCCAGGGTCTCAACCGTCATCAGCGGAAGGAACATGGCCGGGAAATAGAGAATGAGGCCTGTCAGACAAGCGGCGACCGTTCTATCGACGGAGTTCCTCTTGTGCCGGTGCAACTCCGTGCAGCACCGGGGACAGATCGCAACCTCGCCTTCGCCGGGCGTGACATCGGGCAGCAGAAGATCGCATCCTGGACAGGCTGCCAGGTGATCGAGGTCGGAGTGGGTGCGGGAGTTCAATGATTGAGCAATTGAAGCCGTTTGGCTGTCAAATAATTTTATATGAAAGTCTTGTTTTGATGCTGGCCATGCCATACTGAAATGGCGAACTTTCATGCCTCGTTGAGGCTGGTCATTCTGGTCCAGCCATGCTGGTTTGAGGAAAGATCAATCGTGAACGGAATTTCTGATTACTCAAGGCTGCCTTGCATCTCAAAGAAGGCGGCGTACAACATGCATGACACTGATTGTACACGATAACACTTGCAATAACAAGACACGAATGAGTCGGGCGGGTCCTGCGAAAAGAGGTGCAGGACCCGCTCGTATACCGTCGCCCTTATTTCGCCGGTTGGTACTGGGGGGTGCTGATCCAGCGCGGGTTGCCGACCCCCTCGCGATAGGCTGAAAGGGCCTCCGGAGAGGAATTGACCCGGAGGTTGCTGTAGGATTCGTCCTTATTCTGCCAGCGCTCATGCCAGAAGACCGCGGCCTTGACCTGAGGGTACCGCTCCTCAAAATCAAGAAAAGCCCTTTTGATCCATTCAGCCTTATTGCCGTCATTGGGATATTCGCCTATTCCCCATTCTGCCACGATCACAGGCTTTGTGGCGTCGACTTTGCGGAGTTCTTCATAGGCGAGACGAAAAACGTCGGAAAAAGATCCCCAGCTCATAAATTTTGAGATCTTTCCGTACACGCTGAGCGCAAGGACATCCACATAATCCGCGCCGGGATAATAAGCCGCATAACGGTTCCACGTGCCTTCGGAAGGGTAGGACTGGTTATTCACATGGAAGACCCACTGGATATTTTTCGCTCCCTTGGCGCGCACGCGGTTGACCACATAGCGATAGGCTTCCTTGTAGAGTTTGGGGCCAAGAGGCTCGTAGGGCGGGTTGAGCAGGTCTTTCTGACCTCCGCCATAATAGTAGCCCGACCAGGGAAACCATGTCCCGTTCATCTCAATACCCCACGCAACCAGGAGCGGTTTGCCGAAATTCTTGGCATCCTCAGCCCATTGATCGATGTAGCCGTCCCACATTCCGCTCAGGATGCTGTAGAGGTTGAAACGATCAGGCCGCAGGCCCTCCGAATACGGTTTATCCCAGGGGGACCAGAAGATGAGGGGAATGGCGCCATAGCGGGTGACAATCTCGGCGTCCTTCAAGGCGAATTTCTGTTCTCCCCAGAAATTTCCGAAGGCGATGATTGCCTGGTGCTTACCGACCATCTTCTCGAATTTTCCCAGGGCCTCCAAGGTGATATTGTTCTCGCCATCCCCGAAGTCGACATAGGCCCCCGTATAGGCACCTTTTTCCGGAAAGATCAGTTTCTGGACCGGCTCGGCCGGGGCAGCGGGAGGAAGACCTGCCGCCTTAAAGGGCATGGCGAGCACAGGCAGTATCATAAAGATGATAGCTACCAGACAGTTGGAAAATTTCACTTTCATATTTTGATGTAATTTAAATTTAACGGAATCCGTAATCGATGGTTCATACCTATCCGACTGACGCGGTACGCTCCAGTTTTCCCCAACTGACCCATACCCCTTTTGCCGCTTTGAACAGTGATTTCCAGATAACCCAGCTCAGCATGGGCCGGTAGACAAAACGCATGGGCACGGCAAGCCAGGCCTGAAGGACCGGCTCACGCTCCATCAGGCAGGCCATGGCCGCCAGAAGGATGTCCATCAGCAGAAAAACAGCAAAGTATGCATACAGTGCCGGGCTGCTCCAGCCGAACAGCAAGGAGAGAATGACCAGCAGATCAATTATCGGCGCTATGGCTACCAGGAGAACCTGAAAAAACCAGATTCCGGGCAGGCTGAAGCATCCCAGGGCCTTGAAATGGGGATTCATGACCATATCCCTGTGTTTCCAAAGGCACTGGATAGTCCCGAATCCCCAGCGAAAACGTTGTTTTGCCAGGGAGGCGATGGTTTCCGGAGCTTCTGTAAAGGCTAAGGCATCAGGGACATACGAGACCAGAAAACCATGCCGGTGAAGGCATAAGGTCAGGTCCGTGTCCTCGGCCAGGGTGTCGGTGCTGATGCCGCCCACCTGCAGGACCGCACTTTTTCGAAGAGCGCTGACAGCGCCCGGAACCACGGTTATGCAGTTGAGGTACTGGTATGCCTGGCGGTCCAGATTGAATCCGCATGTATATTCCAAAGACTGGCAGCGGGCAATGAATTTTCTCAGGTTTCCGACTTTAGCCTGTCCCGATGCGGCTGCCACCCTCGGGTTTTCAAGGGGCTGTATGAGCTTGAAGAGGGTGTCGTGCCGGAACTGGGTGTCTGCATCCAGGGTGACGACAATATCGTCGGGCGTCGCCGCAAGTCCATTGCGCAAGGCCAGGGCCTTGCCCATATTGGACTGCCGGATGAGATGGACCCGCGGATCCTGTGCTGCAAGGGATTCGACGACCTCGGCGGTCTTGTCTGTGGAGCCGTCGTCCACCACCCAGACAGACATCTCACCAGGGTAGGTGGTGTCGAGGACGGACTTCAACGTCTTGAACAGGACCTTTTCCTCATTATAGGCGGCGATAAGAACGCTTAAGGGAGGGCAGAACCGCGACTCCCTGGCCTTTGATGAACGCCTCCGCTGCAGGACTGCCAGAGACAGAATGATAAGGGTGCGGATGACGACCAGAACGGTGGCGACAATCATAAAGGACCAGAGGAAGGTCTCGATAAAATGAAAGATCCTGAATCCGCTGTCGCTGACGATACGGTTGAGGGAATCCTGGTTTTTCTGTACCACCGGCATCAGGGCATCTCGCGGTTCTCCCAGAAGTGTGCCCAGGGATACTATTTTATCCCCGCGGTCGTAAAGGTAATCAATAATCTTCGGAAGGGCCTCGAGGGTTTCAGAGCGGTCGCCGCCCGCATCGTGCAGGAGAATGACATTGCCGCCCAGCTGACGGCCCATCTTGACACGATCCAGGATTTCCTGAGTGCCGGGTTTTGCCCAGTCTTCGGGGTCGACATCCTCTGTCACCGTCACGTAGCCCATGCTCTGAACCGTCTCCAGCGGCAGGATCTCGTCCAGAGACGTCGGCCTGGAGTCGGCATTGTAGGGAGGCCTGAAAAGGATTGTCGAACGGCCGGTGATGCTCTCGAGAAGCCTTTGGGTGGCGTTCAGCTCCAGCCGGATCCTCTCGTCCGACGCCAGGGCCAGATTGGGATGGGTATAAGTGTGAACACCGATTTCATGCCCGTCATCCAGGACACGGCGCACAAGCCCCGGATTGTTCTCCATCTGCATGCCGATCATGAAGAACGATGCTTTAACCCCTTTTTCCTTTAGAATATCCAATATCTTCGGTGTCCATTCCGGATCGGGGCCGTCGTCGAAACTGAGGACGACCTCATCAACGTCCTTGCCGTTTCCTTGATGGATGACTGTCAGATAACTGGGGAATTTCTCATACGTTGCAACGACGTTGCCGGAAGGGTCGAAGCTGACCTTCCTGGCCCCCTCAGAACGGGAGTCCTCGATGGTGAGAAATTCTCCCGTGCCCACCTGTGTTACGCCATCGGAGCTCAGATTGCTGACTTTTTCCAGCAGATCCTGGGTGATTTCGGATGGCTCCTTGTCGATGACATCCCAGATGGCGGGATCTTCCGAACCCATTTCATAAATGGCAATGCCCGTGATATCGAGTTTGCGCGCCGCCTTCATCTGGTTTATAAATGTGGCTACATCCAGATACCAGACAGTATGCTCCGTTCCGTCGTCCGAATAGGAGAAATCCGGATTGTAAAACGGGGGCTCAACCTTGTCTGTCTGCACTCCGGCCTGTCCTGCACGGGTCATGACATCGGCAAAGCTGACGGTCTCGGCCCGTGGGCTTCCATTGGCCCAGTCGTACCCGTAGGCCCCCAGTTCGACAACCCACTGAGACGGCCGCCCATACGCGCCTATTGTATTCAGCCATCCCTCGAACCATTTCTGGGAAGCGATAGGCCCAGGCGGATCGGTATCGGAATTTTCATCGTGGAGGGCGGCAACAAAATGATCGACGTCCTGGGAGAGAGTCTCCAGGTCGTAGAGCATCAGCTCGCGGCCCATGGGGATTCTCAGCCAGAGTTCCATATTTCTGGCATGCAGGGCCGTGGCGATCTGCTGAAGAAGCCTGGTGATATTATCCTTGTAGGTGGGGTCGACCTGGCCCCAGTCAATGAGCACGCCGCCGGCTCCCGCTTCCTGGAGGCGGTCCGTCAGGTTTTTGATAAAAAGCGCCCTTCTTTCCTCCGGGCCGTTGGCCACTCCCTCGACAGCCTCGGGTTGCCAGATATCATCCATGATATTGGTGAGCAGCGGCAGCAGGACAATCCCATTCTGTTTGGCAATTTCTTGAACGGTCGGGTCCGGCTTGGAGATAAGCGTTCCCGTCCCGTCCTCCATGATCAGCCACTCGGAACAGACGTGGGTCAGCTGATGGGCATGGGCCTTAAGCGATGCCAGGCTGTTTGGGTCCCAGCTGGCATAAAAACCGAGATAGAGCTTTTTCGTTGACGTGTTCAGGGGCTGGAGCAAGGCCGGCGGCGATACCTGCGGTAAAGACGGGGGCACGACAGCCTGGGGCCTGAAGGCCGGCTGAGCCTTTGACGAAGGCATGATCTGTCCGCCGGTATGTTTTATCCGGGTAAACTCAAGCCAAACCGGCTTCGGAGGGGGTTTCTGGGCCTGCAATTCCCCCTTCTGCAGCACCTTCAGCCTGTCTTTCAGCTGTTGAATCGAGGGAGGAAGATGAAATTTGGACACAACAAAGAGGGTTTGGACGAACATTACCGAACAAAGGAAAAAAAGCGTGCCGAAGACAAGGATACAGAGTCGGAGTCTGGGCCATCGTTTTCCTTGAGTATCTAAAAAAACAAAGTTAGTATCGTGAATCTGGGGCATTATCTCTGTGAACCTGCAAACTGCGAGGGTTGTGTTGTTGGACAGTCTATCATCTTTTCCAGTCGGGATTTCCAGTATCCGGCCGTATGGTCCGGGTATTATTGATGACGGGAAGACGTCTATAAGGGATTCCAGGAATCTGACCTGAAATGTGCCCCTATTATATAGTCAGATAATGACATTACCATGAGATTTTTACTTCCGGCAGCGAATTTACGCTATCCGAAAAAACAATGGAGAAAAACATGTGTGATTCCAGGGCAGTAAAAACATGCTGGATGAAGATTTCCGTTAACGCTGACCCCGCCCTTGTCGATGCCCTCAGTGATTTCATGATGGGCGTGACGGGAGCGGGAGTAGAGATAGGCGTGGATGACAACCTTCCCTATACCAAGATTAACGCCTTTTGGGAAAAAAGAAATCCCGAAGAGGCGGAAATGGGGGAGATTGTGGCGCAGCTGACGGGATATGCACAGGAACTATCTGAAATATTTCATGTTTCAGTTCCGGAAATCCATCATTCCATTATCGAGGATCAGGATTGGGGGACTGTCTGGAAGGAACATTTCAAGCCCTTTGCCATTATTCCCGGTCTTGTCATCAAACCGACCTGGGAGGAGTATCGGCCTCAGGAGGGCGAAAAAGTCATCGAAATGGATCCGGGCATGGCCTTCGGCACCGGCCACCACGCCACAACCTCCCTGTCGCTTGCGCTGCTGCAGACGGTTCTGACCGATATGCCCGGCGCAAGCGTCCTTGATGTCGGCACCGGCACCGGTATTCTGGGGATGGCCGCGGCCCTGTTCGGCGCAGACCGGGTTGTCGCCATCGATAATGATCCGGATGCTACGGCGGCGGCCTCTGAAAATGCGGCCCGAAACGGCCTGAGCGAAATAATGTCGGTCTCTCTTGCCCCGCTTGCCGGCCTGTCTGGTCCGTTTTCCCTGGTGGTGGCCAATATCGTGCATGATGTTCTGCTGGAACTGGCCGGTGATCTGGAGCGTCTGACTGCAGGCGGCGGCAGACTGATCCTGTCGGGTATCCTGACCGGAATGCAGTCCCAGGCGATTATCGACCATTTTTCCGCGCGGGGATTCAGCCTGGCCAGGCATCTGCAAAAGAAGGAATGGTCGGCGCTGCTCCTTGAGAAAACACCGGCTGGCGGGTGTGCTTTCTGACATCGAGCGGCTGAAAACAGTGCAATCGATGTTCCGATATGTTTTAATTAAAAAAACGTGTGGTTGCCGGGATGGTTCGGAACTTTCCGCATAGAGATGCCGGGGCATGGTTTTGATACCTTGCATGTGATCATCACCCGATGATGGACTCTTCATTAACGCGACTTTCTATGAAAAAAACAAAAATAATTGCGACAATCTCCGACCGGATGTGCGATGTCCCTTTGCTTGCCCGGATGCATCAGGCCGGGATGGATGCCGTCAGGCTGAATACCGCTCATCAGGGAACGGAAGGCGCTCAACTCGTCATCGACAGCATCCGCAAGGTCTCCGACCGGATTGCCATTATCGTTGATACGAAAGGCCCCGAGATTCGAACCACTGCCGCCGGAGGCGAGATTCCCGTCAAGGCAGGGGAGATGGTCTGCGTCATGGGGGACAGCAAGGGCGTATGCTTGCCGGATTGCATCTGCGTCACCTACGATCATCTGGCGGATGACCTGTCGGTCGGCGATAAGATCCTGATCGATGACGGGGAACTCGAACTTGAGGTCAAAGAAAAGGCCTCCCGCCGTCTGCTCTGCGAGGTAAAGAATGACGGCAGCATCAAGGGAAAAAAGAGCATTAATCTCCCTTCCGTCCGGATCAGAAACCTCCCCTCTCTTTCGGAAAAGGATAAGAAGTTTATCGAGTTTGCAGCCGACCAGGATGTCGATTTCATTGCCCACTCCTTTGTGCGGGGGAAGCAGGATGTCCTTGCCGTTCAGGAGATCCTGGATGCCAAACAGAGCCAGATCAAGATCATCGCCAAGATTGAAAATCAAGAAGGTGTCGATAACATTGATGAAATTCTTGATCATGCCTATGGGGTGATGGTGGCCCGCGGCGATCTGGCCATCGAGATACCCAGTCAAAAGGTGCCGATAATTCAGAAAAAACTTGTCAAAAAATGTATCGAGCGCAGAAAACCAGTGATCATCGCGACCCAGATGCTCCAATCCATGATCACCTCGCCCCGGCCGACCAGGGCGGAGGTCTCGGATGTCGCCAACGCCTGTCTCGATCATACCGATGCCATCATGCTCTCCGGAGAGACGGCCTATGGCAAGTATCCGCTGGAATCGGTGCAGATGATGACGAAGATTGCAGAAGAGGTCGAGTCCAGCCTCAGCACCTTTACCGACTCCCCCTATGAAACGACCAAAAACGTTACCGGGTATCTGGCCAAGGCGGCCGTCAAGGCCTCGCTGCGCCTGAAGACCAAAGCCCTGATCGCCGATACCATCAGCGGCACGACCATCCGGAGTCTTGTCGCCTACCGGGGTGAAAATCTCATTTTTGCCCAATGTTACAGTAAGCGGGTCATGCGGGAACTGGCGCTGTCTTTTGGGGTGCACGCCTCCTTCATGCAGAGGGATCTCTCCTCCCACGAGTTCCTGCGGACCGCGCTGAGCCGCCTGCTCGAACAGAAGCTGCTTGCCGAGGAGAGCCTGATCACGATCCTGGCGGGGAACTTCGGTTCCGCTTTCGGCGCCTCCTATGTCGAGATCAGCACTGTCAGCAATCTTATGAAGCGAAAGTAAAACGGCTTCTTACCGCCGTCCTGGCTGGAAGACTCGGGCGAATCAGGTTTCGGCCTTGTGCGGACAGAGAAAGTCGATGAAGGTCTCCGCCGCAATCGAGAGCGGCAGATCGGCGGGCATGACAATGCCGACCTGCCGCGCCGGCATTGCAGGCGCAACCGCGATCTCACGCAGGAGTCCGGCCGTAAGCTCATCCTCGATGAAGTTCCTGATAACCAGCGCCACACCAAGGCCTATCCGGGCAAACTCCACCAGAAAATCCAGACTGCCGATTTCGATCTCCGGTTGCAGATCGACCCCGTTTTCAGCCAGATAATCATCTATATACCGTCTGGTCACATTGTCTTTTTCCAGCATCATCAAGGGATGTTGCACCAGGTCCTGCAGGGAGACGGGACCCTTGAGGCCGGGGAAGTGCCTGCCTGCGACAAAGACGTCGCGGATGGTCAGCAGTTCGCGAAAGGCAAAAGGGAATCGCTTTTTGGGGATGCTGATGATGCCGAAATCGATCAGCCCCTGCTCCAGCAGATGCAGCGTTTCCGGGGAGGTCCGGTTGACGATGGTGATCCTGATGCCGGGATACCGCTGATGGAATGCCTCCAGATGCGGGATGAAGTAGTATCTGCACAGCGTATTGCTGATGCCCACCCTGACCAGTCCGTCCTGCCTGTTCCTGATCTTCTTCAAGACCCTCTCGCCGCTCTGCAGGTACTCAAAGCCCTTCCTGGCAAAGTTATAGAGAATTTCACCTTCGGTGGTCAGGCGCACGCCTTTTGAGCTGCGGATAAAGAGTCTGCATTCCGTCAGCTCTTCCAGCTTTCTGATGGACTTGCTGACGGCAGGCTGGGTCACGAAGAGGGCCTCGGCTGCGGCGGAGACGGTGCCGCAGGAGGCGACGGTATAAAATACCCGGTACAGTTCGGCATCGATCATTCTATAACCCTGAGTTATGGAAGTAATGAAATAATGGCATTTTATTTATATCACGTCCAGCGGTATACAGGCAAGAGCAAAGGCAAAGGGGCCTTTGCCGAAAAGCGGTCCCTGACCGGCACAACCAATGAGGAGGAAACATGAACGTGATAGAAAAGATACTCTCTGCCCACAGCGGCGGGGAGACAGTGCGGCCGGGCCGGATTGTCTCCGTCGACCTGGATTATGTGATGGCCAACGACGCCACGGCCTGTCTGGCGGTGGACATCTTCAAGGATGAGCTTATGGCAGACCGGGTCTTCGATCCCGGCAAGGTGGTCCTGGTCATGGATCATTTCACGCCCAGCAGTTCCATTGCCGCCGCCGATTCCCACAACAGGATGCGGCGGTTTGCAGGGGAGCAGGGGCTGCACCACGTCTACGACGGCCAGGGCGTCTGCCATCAGCTGATGATGGAGCGGCACGTCCTTCCCGGCCAGCTGATCATCGGCGCGGATTCCCATACCTGCACCTACGGGGCATTGGGTGCGCTTGCCACCGGCATGGGCTCCACCGATGTGGCGGTGGCCTGGAAGGAGGGCCGCATCTGGATGAAGGTCCCGGAGGCGGTCAGGATCACCGTAAAAGGCCTCTGGCCTGCCCATGTCGGGGCCAAAGACCTGATCCTGAGAATCATTGGCGATCTGACCGCCGGGGGCGCCGCCTACAAGGCGCTGTGTTTCGACGGTCCGGCCGTGGCGGCCCTGGACATGGCCCAGCGGATGACCCTGGCCAATATGGCCATAGAGGCCGGGGCCAAGTTCGCCTATATCGCCGCGGACGAGACGGCTTCAGCCTATCTGAGGGCGGCGGGCCGCAGTGGGGGGCGGACTTTTGCGGACGATGCGGATGCCCGATATGAGCGGACCCTGGACTACGATGTCAGCGGACTGGCCCCGCAGGTCGCCTTTCCGCACAGCGTCGATAATGTCGGGGCGGTGACGGACTTTGAGGGAATTGCCGTGAACGAACTCTTTCTTGGGGCCTGCACCAACGGGCGCTTTGAAGATCTGGAGATTGCAGCCGGAATCCTTGCGGGAAAAAAGATCGCGGCCTCCGTCCGCCTGCTGGTCACCCCGGCATCCGTGGACATCTACCTCCGGGCCTTGGAGTCAGGGGTGATCGCCACCCTTGTCCGCTCCGGTGCCATGATCGGGACGCCTGGCTGCAGCGCCTGCTTCGGCGGCACCGGCGGCATCCTGGGGCGAAAAGAGAGATTGCTGACCACGGCCAACAGGAATTTCAGGGGCCGGGTCGGCAGTCCCGAGAGCGAAATTTATCTGGCCGGTCCGGCGGTGGTTGCCGCTTCCGCCTTGACCGGCTGCATTTCCGATCCAAGGAGGATTGCATCATGATTCAGGGAAAATCGATCACGTTCGGCAATAATATCGACACAGATCAGATTATCGGGGCCCAGCACCTGATCCTGCCGTCCATCGCCGGCATGGCCCCCTTTGCCTTTGAGCATCACGATAATTTCACCACCCGTTTTACGCCGGGCGATATCCTGGTGGCCGGGGAAAATTTCGGCTGCGGCTCATCCAGGGAGCAGGCCCCGGCGGTCTTGAAGCACCGGGGCGTTGCGGCAGTTGTCGCCCGCAGCTTTGCCCGGATATTCTTCCGCAATGCCATCAACCTGGGCCTGCCGCTGATCGTCTGCGCCCAGGCGGCGGAGATCGGCGAGCTGGCCGGGATCACCATCAACGGCGACCGGCTGTGCGATGAGACTACCGGAAGGCAGTACGGGATCGAACCCCTTCCTCCCTTCATCGCCGAGATTGTTGCAAGCGGCGGAATCGTCCCCTTTCTGCGGAGAAAAAGGCTTTCAGGGCTGGTTTAGGGTCTGCCTGCGATATCGGCCAGGGCAATCCGGCATGCAGGCTGTAATCCGGCCTGCATGCAGTAGCGGAGATTCAACTCGGCCAGGCGGCTGTTGAACTCGTCCATAAAGAGAAGATCGTCCTGTCCAAAGGAGAAATCCGCCGGAAAATTGACAGGGCAGGCCGAGACCTCCACGGTCTGGGCGTCCGTATCGATATAGGCCAGAGCCAGGCCCTGGGTGCGGCAGAGCAGGGGCCGCCGTTTGTAGAGGCGGCAGAGGCCGTCCTCCTGCAGAAATACGCAGATTCCCTCCCGCGGGGCGGACAGGGACGGCCAGCCTTCTGCGGCCAGGCCTGCCTGCAGGATGGCCGCCTCAAGGGGCAGGACGGAAAAAGCAACGCAGCAGCCGCTGCAGCCGGGGCCGCAGTGCATCGGGATGGAAAGACAGTGTTCAACAAGATTGGACATCTTTCCGTCGATCTCGCAGGAAAGCGCTGAATAGGATTTCAGAATGGCATAGTCCGGCGGCGGCAGCAAGTGCATGATTGATTCATTTCAAAAAAGGGTTGGCCCAGGTCTGGCAATGGTCTTTTCCGAGGAGAACGCCTTCGCCTGGCAAAGGGTATACAATCCAGTCTGTGCATAATTTTCAGGTCACCCATCGAGAATCCCGTTGCCCTGAAAAAAGGGTTTCCAAACTTTACCTGGAAAGCGCATTCTTTTGGAAGTAGAATTCAACCAGAGGACGATGTCTAGAGTTTTTTTCGGGGAATTCTCATAGATCTGAAGATTGAGCCGATCTCCCGGCTTGCAGGTTATGCCTACAGGAAATATGGTGCCAGTAGGGCCTGTTTCCCTTTGAGCCCAATCAGAGGAACGAACTCCTGCAGCGGGTTTCACATGCATCATGAAGGCGTTTTTCACAAGCCCGTTGCAGATAAAGAAAAAAAGTTGAGAATGGAGGCTCCGAAACTATGTATATATTCTACAAGGGTACGATTTTTGCCGCCCTGTTCTTTTGCTTCATCCCGTCGGCCTTTGCCGCCGATACCACAACCCAGATGGGCGCCGGTTATGGCTTCGATGTGCGCAGCAGCGCAAACCTCGAGCAGTATGAAATTTTTTTACGGGCTCCCCTGCCCTATGAAACGAAATTTTTTGGCCTGGAGGTCGGGACAGCGGCGGAGTTCGGATTTGGGTATATAAAGGATTGGAACACCAATGATTCAGGCGCGGCGAGATTTTCTATAATGCCTGAAGTTGTGCTGGCTCCCCATGATCAATTCAGCTTCATACTGGGATTGGGAGCAGGCTTTATGACAGGGAATACAGATTTTGCCGGCCATGAACTTGGCGGTCCGTTGCTGTTTGCCTTAAAGATCGGAATGCAATATCACATAAACAGGCACTGGGGGATTGAAGACGCCTTTTATCATCAATCCAACGGGGATATCTATTCACACAATTACAGCCTCAACATGAATCAGCTTACGCTTGCATATACCTTTTAGACCGACTCAAAGCTGTTAAAGGAATTGACGGGATATGGCAATCTTTCTGAGACAGGGGTTCCGATACTCTTGGTACCTCTGTTGCGCCCTGGTGTTCATTGGACTGTTCGGTGGTCCGTTCGGATCTGCAGCGCAGGAAGAGCCGGCCGCAGACGGACATATCCTTATTCTCTATGCCTATGGCTATGGCGGGCGGGGCGTTGAGCTGTTCAGTGAGGGCTTTTTCAATACGCTCACCGAGGCAGGTTTCCCTGTTTCCAACGTCTATGCGGAATATCTCGATCTGCAGCGCAATAAAGAAATACCGGACTACCTCCGGAAAATGTCCGATTCGCTGCATTGGAAGTATGCGCAACGGCGCATAGATCTTATTATAACGGTACAGCAGCCTGCCCTGGATTTCCTGTTTGCCGAGGGGAAGGATATCGCTCCCGAGGCGCCGGTAATCACCATTCAAGGACGTTCGTTATCTGCCGAAGAAAAGATGGGGCGCCGCATGATCGGCGAAGTGAACCAGTTCGATATTAAAGGGACATTGCAACTGGCGCTGGACCTGTTTCCACAGACCAGGCATGTGGTCTTCGTCTCCGGCAGCAGTGTGGCAGACCTCAAAGTGGCCGAGCAGGCCGCTCATGTCGCCGAAAACTTTCAGAGAGGCCTGGAGTTTGAATACACCACCAACATGACGCTTCAGGATATCCTGAAACGTATTTCCCGCTTGCCTCCCCGCAGCATTATCATTTTTACCCAGTACAATAGAGACTCGCAGGACCGCATAGCCTTGGCGTATGAGGTCGAAAACATGATTGTCAAGTCGGCCAATGCTCCGGTGTTCGGCTTGTACGATTATAATCTGAGAAACGGCGGTCTCGGAGGCTCGGTCATTCCCGTCGAGACCTTAGGCGTCCAGGCAGGGAAAGAGGCGCTTGATATCTTGAAAGGCATCCCGATGACAGCTGAAAAAAAATTGCTGCAACAGGAAAACGTCCCGATGTTTGACTGGCAGCAAATCAGGCGATGGGGCGGTGATGTGAGCCGGATGCCTGCGAACACGATCTTTCTCAATCGTCCGCCATCGGAATGGCAGCAATACCGCAACGTGATTATCGGCACAGTGTTCTTCTCTCTGTTCCAGACAGTGTTCATTTTTCTCCTTCTTGGTAATATAAGCCGCCGTAAAAGAGCGGAAAAAGTACTGGCCAAACGTGAGGCGGATTTTCATGCTATTTTTGACGGGATATTCGACGCCGTTATCTTTACAGACGCCGAGCGGCGTATATGTCTGGTTAATCCCGCTTTTATCCGGGTGTTCGGCTATACTCCCGAGGAGGTCCTCGGGCGCACCACGGAGTTTCTCTACCAGGATCAGGCTGGCTTCAGTGAGCGGGGGCAGCATTTCTTCCACCGCGCTCCAGGTGCTGAGAGCGGAGTGTACGAACAGATTTATAAGCGCAAGGATGGCGGCGAATTCTTAGCCGAAACCAGTGGAACCCGCATTGTCGATCAGGACGGGGAGGTGGTCGGCTTTTTAGGAGTGAATCGCGATATCACCGAGCGCATCCGGGCAAAAGAGGCACTGCTCGAAAGTGAGGCGCAATACCGGCGGATTTTTGATACGGCGGCTGAAGGAATATGGGGTATGGACGCGAAGAGGCGAACGCTTTTCGTGAATCCTCGCATGGCTGCGATGCTCGGGTACAAGCCTGAGGAAATGCCTGGAAAACTCTTTGACGATTTTTTATACGAGGAAGACTTGATAGACCATTTCCTGCACATGGAGGCGCAAAAAGAAGGGAAAAGCGATCAATATGAACGCAGGCTCCGGCATAAGGACGGCGGAGCCGTAGTCACGCATGTTTCGGCCACTACCATGGTGGACAATAAAGGGCAATTCTCCGGTTCCTTTGGAATGTTCACCGATATTTCCGAGCGGAAGAAAATAGAGGAGGCCCTTCGTGAGAGTAATGAAAAGTTCACTCTTGCCTTCAATAATGCTCCGGTCGTCATCGCTATCAGCAACCTGGATGACGGAATCTATCTGGATATCAATCAGAGATTTCTCGATGTCTTCGGCTTCAGCCGGGAGGAGGCTGTTGGAAAATCTTCCAGGGAGTTGGGGATAATCACGCAATCCCGGCGAGATGAACTGATAAATGTAATCAAGGAGAAGGGGAAAATTGAAAATGTAGATCTTGTCATGTCAACAAAATCCGGCAAGGAGGTTCTTTTTAAATACTGGGGAGAAAGGATCACGATTGGCAACCGGAATCGCCTTCTTTCCATTTCGCTGGATATTACCGAACATCGCAAGACGGAGAATCAGCTTCAGCAGGCCCAGAAGATGGAATCAGTCGGTAGATTGGCAGGAGGCGTTGCCCATGATTTTAACAATATGCTCGGAGTGATTCTCGGTCATTCCGAGATGGCCATGGCGCAGATTAACTCGGCAGAGCCACTCTTTGCCGATCTGGAGGAGATTCGCAAGGCGGCGATCCGTTCTGCCGATCTGACCCGGCAACTGCTGGCCTTTGCCCGTAAGCAGACAGTCGCACCGAAGATACTCGATCTGAACGAAACGATAGAAGGAATGCTGAAGATGCTGAGACGGATCATCGGTGAGGACATTGATCTCATATGGATGCCCGGAGGCGGACTTTGGCCAGTCAAGGTGGACCCTTCGCAGGTGGATCAGATACTGGCCAACCTCTGTGTCAATGCCCGTGATGCTATCGCAGGCGTAGGTAAAATCATCGTCGAGACCGGCAATGTCATCATCGATGACGAATACTGCGCCGCACACACTGGAGTTGTTGCAGGGGAATATGTGCGGATTTCCGTGAGCGATACAGGCTGTGGCATGGACAAACAGACGCTGGCTCATATTTTCGAACCTTTCTTTACCACCAAGGATGTCGGTGCGGGAACCGGCTTAGGTCTGGCGACCGTGTATGGCGCAGTGCAGCAGAACAATGGCTTTGTCAATGTCTACAGCGAACCGGGGCAGGGGACGATCTTTACGATCTCCCTGCCTCGCCATGCAGATGCCGGCATGGACGGGCAGGCGCCAAGGGAAGGGGAAATGGAATCCGCAGCGGGAGGTCATGAGACTATCCTGCTGGTAGAAGATGAACCGGCGATTCTTAAAATAACCGCGACGATGCTCAAACGTCTCGGCTATACTGTCCTTGCTGTCAATACACCCGGCGAGGCGGTTCGTCTCATGCACGATTTCACGGCTGATATCCATCTGCTCATGACAGATGTGATCATGCCCGAAATGAATGGCCGGGATCTGGCGGACCAGCTCACGGCATTGAATAAGGGGATGCGATGCCTGTTCATGTCCGGTTACACATCCGATATAATAGCCAGCCAGGGCATACTGACCGAAGGGATACATTTTATTCAGAAACCCTTCTCGCAGAAAGAGCTGGCCGCAAGCATCCGGGAGGTCCTGGATTGAGCAATAATGAAAAATGGAAAAAGGTTTTCCAATGAAAGGATATGTGCAGCTGTATACCGGTGACGGGAAAGGCAAGACAACGGCAGCCCTGGGCCTTGCCCTGCGCTGCGCCGGATACGGGCAGAAGGTCTTTATCGGCCAGTTTATGAAGGGGCAGCACTACGGCGAACTCTCAGCGCTTGCAGGAAACGGCCATATAGATATCGAGCAATTCGGCGACGCCGGCTGCATCCGCAGGGAGGAGGTCACAGATCTGCACCGGCAGCATGGCGAACGGGGGATGGCGAGGATTGAGGAAGTCCTGGCTTCCGGCGCCTACCGGATGGTCGTCATGGATGAGATAGCGGTGGCCGTCTGGTTTGGAATCGTCGAGTTGACGCGGGTTCTGGGCGTTCTGAAAAAGAGGCCCGATGCCGTGGAGCTGATCCTGACCGGCCGGAGGGCGTCCGAGGAACTGATAGCGGCCGCGGATCTGGTGACCGAGATGCGGGAAGTCAGGCATTATTATCAGAAGGATGTTCCGGCCAGGGAGGGCATTGAGTTCTGATCTCCCCGCCGGGCCGGATGCGGGACCGTATCATGTCATGGAAAAAAGCAGCGGTCTGTCAGCAGCCGGAGGGGCGCATCGGCCAAACCTTGTAGTCTGTATCGAAGATGATGGCCACTCCCTTTTCCTCGGCCCGGATGACGACACCGGTGGCCTTGACCCAGACATGCTCCTGTCTGCACGCCCGCAGGCCTTCAACCGAAAGAATGAACTGGAGCTTTTCCAGATCCTCCAGGGCCAGAAAGAATTCCATCTCGATGGTGCTGGCCAGCGGGACCTGGCGATCCGTTACAATGAAGGCCCCTCCGGAGCTGATGTTGGCGGCAATGGCCTCCTCGTGAAGCACTTCCCTGCCGCTCACCGTCTTTGCGGAAATCTTTACCTGCAGATTCAGGGAAAAACGCGGCTGCAGCCTTTGTTCTTGTATTTTCATGTCGTCGACAAGTAAAAAGAGTGGTGTTGATGCACGGCGGAGACTTCTGCGCTGCCAACTGTCATTCTGCATAGATAGTTTAAAGTCAAGTGGTTGTCAAACTGAATAAACAGGAAGCCCCGGCTGCGGGCGTCCAGCCGGTTAATGGTTTGAACGTATCGCACCTGCATGGCTGGACCAGGATGACCAGCCTGGGCGATACATGAACGCTCGTCATTTCAGTATGGCTGGCCCGCATCAAAACGAGACTTTCATATACATGGTCCGATATCAGGTTGCCGGCAGGACGGTTTTTCGTCTCCTGGAGCTTAAACGGGATATCGATTTTTAAAGCACTGCTTTTTATTGGAATACGCTTGCATGAGAAAATTTTTTTTCAGGCCGGAGGACAGGACAGGAGATGTGGTCAGTCTTTCCGTGGATGAATCCCATCATATGCGCAGTGTCCTGCGGCTGCGGGCCGGCAGGCACGTGGAACTCTTCGACGGGGACGGGGGCATTCATCAGGCCGAACTGGTGGAGATGGGCGAGAGGGTCATAGCCCGGATCGTTTCCAGCAGGCCTGCGGACGCCGCTCCCACCGTTCCGCTTCTGGTCGGTCAGGGGCTGCTCAAAGGCAAGACCATGGATATGGTTGTGCAGAAATGCACGGAACTGGGCGTCGAAACCCTGGCGCCCATGATCACCTCCCGCTGTCAGGGGCGGCCCGAACCCGAAAGAGACAGGAACAAACATGAACGGTGGCTGCGGATTGTGGAAGAGTCCTGCAAACAATGCGGCAGGCCGCTACCCATGGACCTTCAGCAGACAGCGGCCTTCGAGGACGTCATCCGATCGTGCCAGGCTGCGGCAGCCGGGTTGAAGATCCTCTTCTGGGAGGAAGAAAGGGAGGTGCGCCTCCAGGATCTCCTGCCTTTTGACGCTGCCGGCGGCGTTTTTATCCTGCTGGGACCCGAAGGCGGCTTTACCGCAGAGGAAGTTGACGCAGCGAGGGCGGAGGGCTGGAGGACGGTCAGCCTGGGCAGACGCATCCTGCGTGCCGAGACCGCAAGCCTGGCGGCGGCAGCCATCATTCAGCATCTGCTTGGGGCCATGTGAGAAAAAAAGAGATGCAGGTTGAATCTTCACAATATTGATGAATTCCATGGAAGACTGCGAAATGAACAGGCCCTGTTCCGAAGCTGAACTGCAGGCGGAACTGCTTTTGTACCGGGAAGTATTCGAATATGCCCCCATCGGTATAATCCAGACCTCTCTGGAGGGAAGGATATTGAAGGCCAATCCGGCCATGACGGCGATGCTGGGCTATGATCCCGTCGGCAATGCTCTGGAGACTCTGGGGGATATCGGCGATGTCTATGCCGGGCCTGAAAAGCGGGACCAACTGCTGGCCCTGGCCCTGAAGCAGGGGCGGCTGTCCAACTACGAAACCCGGTTCCGGAGGCGCGACGGTGCGGTCATCACCTGCAGGCTTCATCTCCGTGTCGTCCGCGGCGGGCAGGGGCAGATCAGATTTCTGGAAAGTTTCATCGAGGATATCTCCGAGCAGAAAAAGACCGCAACGGCCCTTGCCGAGAGTGAACGGCTCTATCGGGGAATCTTTGAGAATACCGGGGCCGGGACCATCATCATAGTAAATAATATTTAAGTATTAATTATTACAACTAAATTATACATGAATTAATCGAATCTCTGTTATCGATAACAACCACCGTAAAAAAGCATCTTTGTTGCAAGAGCAGCAGAACCTTTAACATGGATTTGACGCTTGAAGAAATAGCCCGCCAAAAAATCGATACACTGTTGGAAGCAGCTGGTTGGCTTATTAAGGAAGGGATGTGCTGGATATTATGTCAATCGGCTTTGAAAATTGCCCCACCATCGGCGTCCAATATTGACCCACCCCAGGCAGTGTTTTTTTAGTTATTAATCCTTGTTTTGATTCTCCAGCTTTCGTTACCGGTTTCGATTATTTCAC
>Ga0214250_1000044_pt1 | contig 57286 bp, 42 predicted proteins | sample TroBogypolimnion_35_FD_153088 | JGI IMG/M metagenome (GOLD analysis project Ga0214250, IMG submission 153088) | Freshwater microbial communities from Trout Bog Lake, WI - 29JUN2009 hypolimnion | ecosystem: Environmental > Aquatic > Freshwater > Lake > Hypolimnion/Profundal zone | place: Trout...
TAAATTTTTTCAGCATGTTACGTGCACTTGGCCAGGACACCCCGATCTGTTTGCACAATCGCAAAGCGGAAATGCCTCCTTTGTCGGATGCGGACAGATAAATGGCCCAAAACCATTTTACGAGGGGGATCTTCGTGGCATGAAACAGAGTTCCTGCGGTAACAGATACCTGATGTTTGCACGAAGAACATTGGTAGAGTTTTCGGGTCATTATCATTGTAAAATTTTGCGAACCGCATTTGGGGCACTGAAATCCTTGAGGCCAACGAACTTTCGCCAGTACTTTTGTACAGGCCTTTTCGGTTCCGAATTTTTTCTGCCACTCAATAAGAGAAATAGTCGGCATTTTCATTGTAAGGCCTCCTTTAAGGCAATAACTTGATCTTACATGAAAATATAATCATTCAACTGAGTCTCATTAAGAGGCACGTAATATTTTTACATTTCGCGAACCAAATTAGATAATTCCCAAGCGTAGAGATAGTCCTTGTCTCATAATAGGAAGTGGTCTGAAAAGTGATACAGCTTATGAAATTTTCATCACCAAACACTTCATCCATCACCGCCCGTACCCTGTGTACATTTTCATCACCAATCTGTACAAAGATCGATCCAGAATCCGTCAACAGATCCCGCGCCACAGTCAACCGATCCCGCAAATACGTCAAATACGAATGAATACCATCCCGCCAGGTATCGCGAAACGCCTTCACCTGCTCCGGCTCACGTGTGATATGGTCGGTCTTTCCGTCTTTCACATCTCGGCTGGTGGTGGACCACTGGAAATTGGAATTGAACTTGATCCCGTAGGGCGGATCGAGATAGATGCACTGGACCTTACCCCGCAGGCCTTCCCTCTCAGCAAGCGAGGCCATGACCTGCAGCGAATCACCCAAAATCATCCGATTAGTCCAGTTCTGCTCATGCCGGTAGAATTCGGTTTTGTCCACATCCTTGGGGATGCCGTTGAAGTCGGCAAAAAGATCCATCTGCCGTGGTTTGCCGACCTGGCTTTCTTTCAGCAGGTCATCGATCAGGACCTTCGGGTGAACCTTTTCCTGGATATAAAGGGGCGGGGCATAGACTATAAGGTCAGACCAGTCCTGCTCGTCCTTGCCGCGCCAGACCAACTGCGGATCAAGATCGCGGTTGCGGCGATCATAGGCCATACGGATCGGAGTTTTTTCTCTCTCATTCAGCACCGACTGATGTTCGGCGGTGGGGATATTGGTGCGGGTCGCCTCGTCATGCTTGAGGGTCTCGACGGTCAAAGTCGTCTGTTTCTTGGCCATGCTATATCCTTCCGGCTTAATATACTGAACCTGCAGTGATCCAGAGGTTCACGACAGGTTGATCGTATCGACACATTGTGAAAATATGTCGATTTATTTTTATTTTATCGACATATCCTGCGGCGATCCTTTCCCTGACTCCTCTTCCTGGAGAACCGATAAGAGCTTTTTGTTCAGGTAATACACTTCTCTTCCCGCCTTTACTCCTTCAAGAAGACCGATATCTTCGAGGGTCTTGAGGTAGACGGAAGCAGTTTGCCGTTTGGCAATATGCCGTTGTTCCAGAAAGCGAATCTTACAGTAGGGCTGTTCAAAGATAAGCTCGACGAGATCCTTGGAATATATTTTTCCGGCTCTGGAAAGAATCAATTCCTGTGCCTCGTTCATCAAATCACGAATGCGAACTATCTTGGTCCGGGTTTGCCTGGCGGTTATCTCTATGGCACCCAGCATATAGAGTATCCATTCCTCCCAGCCGTTTTTCTCGGTCACGCCCCGTAATTTCGTATAATAGTCGTTCTTGTTGCGGATGATGAAATGACTGAGATAGAGCACCGGGATATCCAGGAGCCCTTTTTCCACCAGATAAAGGATATTGAGAATACGACCGGTTCGGCCATTGCCATCGGTGAAAGGATGGATCGCCTCGAACTGATAATGGAAAACGGCAAGTTTCACCAAGGGATCAAGGCCATCCTCGGCATGAGCGAACCTCTCAAGATTGGACAACAAGTCACGGATTGCACCCTCACCTTCAGGCGGCGTATACACTACTTTCCCAAGGCTGTTGGCGATTTTTGTGCCCGGTACTTTCCTTATTCCGAGGTCTGTCAGCTTAATGATTCGAACCAGATCGATAAAAAGATTGGTTGATAATGGACGCTTCTTAATCTGCTCGAAACCGGACCACAACGCCTCGCGATACCGAAGGACCTCCTTGGTATGATGGTCGATTTTCTTGGGATCTTCACCTGCTGCCCTATACAGCTCATCAGTGGTGGTAACAATATTTTCGATTTCCGATGAAAGTCGCGCTTCCTGAAGGACAATAGAATTGATCAGAATGGACTGATTCGGAAGGGCATCTCCAGCGCCTTTCAGCTCGGCCAGCTCCCGATTGGCGGTAATGGCTTTCTTGAGAATGGCCTTGGATTCCAGTTCCACTTCCGGCGGCAGCAATGGCAGGTCATTGAAAGGAATATTACGGTCAAAAGTCATGCCTGCTCCATCTCTCTTTGGTTCATAATAGCGTCTTCAATCATCTTGGTGATCGCTGTCTCAACCTTGGCTTTGAAATCCGACTCCATGGCAAAAACACTGGTGAACTCTGCGAAGGCCCAGCGGCCATGCGAGCCGAGGTTGTTGACACCCGGCACCTAGTAAGTATCCATGGTGGACTTCTTTTCTTTGGCGTCTTCTCCCCGGTAACCTTTAATCTCGACGATCAGGTGTAACGGATCCTCCTGTCCGTCACCGCTACCGCCATCCATGGCTCCCGCGGATTTAGGACGTCCCTGTCCGTCATCGACCAGGACTATAAAATCCGGGATATATCTGCGGGTCTCGGAGCCGAACCTATAGGGCACCTCAAGACCAAGGCTGTGATTTTTGACATAAGCCCGAACCAGGGGATGGCCCTCGACGATCCGGCAGAATTCGGCCTCCCAGTCGCTATCGAGGATGACCCAGTTGACAGGGCAACGACGGGCGTCAGTCTCCCAGCGATCTCTTTTCGAGGTATTGAAGCTGACATGGCTGGTCGAGCCGACAGGGTTATACGGATCGAGGACCGCCTTGATCGGATGAGTGCCGATATGGGCACGGGTGATGCCGGCCGAGATCCTCTCACAGGCCATGTCGGCCAGCATCTTGTATTTCAACTGGGCCGGATAGGTTCCGCCGGTGCAGTGTAGATGGTTATCAATCCACTGGCGGGCAATCCGTTTGAGCTGCCCGAAGAGATTAAGCTGGGGCTCCCCATTGGCGTCGCGCCATTTGTTCAGGACCAGATGTGAGGTCAATTCATAGACTACCTGGGAGGGACGGATGTCGCCGGTATGGATCAGATTGAGATCGACAGGGGCTCCGATGATGCCTGAATTCCTGGTTTCCGTGGCACCCACCAGGTCAGGAGTGAGTTCCAGGGTGGAGTCTTCGTTGAAGTCGGCCGTAAGGCGCTCTTCGGGAAGTTCAACCCGGTAACCGGCCACCCGTGGAAAGCGGATTTCCAGATGATCACGGTCCGGACGGACCGCCTTGACCTGGATGGTTTCACGAGGCGGCTGCGGCGGGGCGACAACCGGCTTGGCGGTGAAGTCAAAGGGGATGCCGAGGACATCGGCATATTCGACATTGAACAGGCCATCCTCGTTAAGATCATAGGACTGGCGGCGCAAAGCGCGACCGATGACCTGTTCACAGAGCAGCTGGGTGCCGAAGGCGCGAACGCCTAAGACATGGGTGACGGTGTTGGCATCCCAGCCCTCTGTGAGCATCGAGACCGAGACTACACAACGGATGGTTTCACCGAGACGTCCTTCCTTGCCCACGGTGTTCATGACCTCCCGCAAGAGTTCCTGATCGGTGAGATTGTCTCCCGCCCGCAGGTCGCCGGTCCGTTCGACGATCTCCCGGCGGAAACGGCTGATCTCATCCTCAGCCATCGTATGAAAATTGTCGTCGAGGGCCTCACCGGATTCGAGCTGTTCGCTGTCGATCAGCAGGGTACGCGGTCGGCCGAGCTGATTACCGTGTTCATCGAAGTTGCGAAACAAGGGCAGACGGCCGGATACCAATTGGCTGGAGCCGTCCTTATTTTCTTGCAGGAAACCGGAGATGTAGTCGTACACCAGTTTTGAGGTCGAGGTGTTGTTGCAGACGACGATAAAACAGGGCGGGGCCTTGATGCCGCTTTCCTGCCAAAGGGTGAAGGTCTTTTCATAGTGACCGTAGAGGGCGTCAAGGGCTGTCTGCAGTTGCGGCGGCAGGTCGAGAGGGTTGAGAGACTCAGCCTTGCCCCGGCCTTTTTTCGGCATCCTGGTTCGGATATGTTCCCAGAGGTTGCGAAACATCGGCATTTCCTCGCCAGGGATATTGTCGGCCACCGGGACACGGGGCAGCTTGACGATGCCGCACTCGATGGCATCCATCAGGGAGAAGTCGCTCATGGTCCAGGGGAAGAGCGTCCCCTCAATGTAGCCTGAACCACTCAGGAAAAATGGGGTTGCCGACAGGTCGACAACATGGTTGAGCCCGAGCTTACGACCCACGATCTCCAGGCCCGATATCCACAACCGGGCCGCTTCGTTATTTTTCTCGGCCTCTTTCTTGTCATCACCTTTCAGGTCTGCCCCGGTTTCAGGATCCGGTTTTGCCCGGTAGCAATGGTGAGCCTCATCATTCAGCGCCATGATGCTCTTCAGGCCCATCAGATCGGGCATGACCCTCTGCAACATCTGTCCTTCCGTCTCCAGGGTATGCAACGCATCACCTCCCCGTCCTTGCAGGAGCGCCCGCCCGCCTTTCGAGATCTCCATCCGTTCACGGAGCTTAAAGGCATGGTAATTTGTGATGACGATCTTTGCCCGTTCGAGGTCAGGGAGCATGTCAGAGGGGACAATCTCTCGACTCTTATAATAGCTGTCCGGGTCATTGGGCAGGAGAACGCGCAGGCGGTCACGGATGGTAAGACCAGGTGTCACCACCAGAAAACCGCGGGTGAATTTCTTACTCGTTGAGTGTCGGACGGCATTGATGGTCTGCCAGGCGATGAGCATGGCCATAACCGTAGTTTTTCCTGCGCCGGTGGCCAGTTTCAAGGCCAAACGAAGCAATTCCGGATTGGCGTCATGATTGGCGTTGGCAATATGTTCTAGGAAGCGAGACCCTGTTTTCCCTGATTTGGGAGCCACTTCAGTCAGCCAGATGGCCGTTTCGACCGCTTCGATCTGGCAGAAAAAGGGCCGAATACCATTGAACGGATGATGCCGCCAATGCTGAAGCAGACGGGTTGTTTCAGGACTTACCTGCCAGTCGGCAGGATTTGGCCTGCTCCGCCACCCATCGATATGTTGGCGGAGTTCGTTGATGATCGAGGTCGGGTCATACTGCTGGGTTTGAGATCGCAGTTCATCCACATCAAAAAGGGTTTGCTGGATCTTTTTGCCCTTTTGCTTCCGCGGCTTCGGGATCGGAGTGATGAATCGGGTGCTGCGTCGGTTTTCCAGGATCTGCTGGGTCGGCTGTCCTTCATTATCCAGCTCCCAGTGTCGTGACGGATAATCATAAGGAGAGTTGAGAATGGGCTGTGCAAAGAATCGATTGTCCATCTGTTCTTTTCTCCTCGTAAAGAACGCATATATTTAACTGGAATTCCATTTAATATTTCATAGTTACCCATTGAATGCCTAAGGTCAACAAAAAACTACCCTTGAAAAAACGGTAGGTACTTTCTGCTCTCTGGATATCTCAGCTAAAATTGTGGAATATTCTCTTTCCGTTTGACCTCATTTTGATTTTCCAAACTCTGCTCCCACATAATAGCTACCGGTGTTTCAGTGTAGAGAATCATTCCGCCAAGAGGAAACTCCGTCGATTTGCTCGCCTTGCCTCTCACGATCGGACGAAATGGGGGTGCGATATGCTGATAATACGATCATCGCAACGTCGATTCTTGCTTCCATGGCCTCCAGAAAAATTGCTATATTTTATGATCCCCTGTTATACTTAAACCGTAATTCTCTGAAGTGGTACAATCGGGTTCCTGTTGCGTAGCTCCGCCAATGCAGAACGCTGCTGGAAAGTATTGCCGCCCTGCATCAAGGGGAGGTTTTTGAAGGGCCTTTGGCCACTCCGGAAATGGAAAACCATTAGATGGCAAAGCTTGCCTGGGCGTCCCGTGCAGGGGAAGACTCTCTGTACTGGCAAGGGCGGGATAAGAAGAAAACCTTGCGTATCAACGCGCTTTTCAACTCGGCCCTGCGTACTCCCGTCGAGGGCGAAGGCAAGCCGGAGCCGTTGCGCTTCCAGCTTGCCGGGTTCTGGGTATGCCGCATTGATCAGGAACACAGGCTTGTATACGCTTGGGACGAAAGGGCGGACACCCTGACTGTTTTGCAGTGCCGCTATCATTGCAGCAAAAGTTGAGAGCCGTTTCTTTGTATATTGTCTAATCAGCTTCAATAGTGAAAAAGCTCAACAAAGAAGCAAGAAATGAGTGTGAGAGAACACCCCATCAAAGCTGGCAAGCGGCTGGACGGCCTAAGCTGTGCGGGATGGAAATAGAGGGAGATTCATTTGCCCAATGATGATATCATCCAGCGAGTAGAGAGTACCCGTCAAGTACTGCGGGCTCAAAGGCGAGTTCCTGTCGGCTGATGCTGGTCCAGTGGGATTCTTTTTAAGAGAGAGAAAGACATGCCAAATTTAAACCAACGGATTGAAAGTCTTGAATCTAAAATGTACAGCTTCATGGAGGATCAGCGCAAGGCAAACACTGATCTGATGGCGAAACTGGAGCATCTCATGAAGGCGGTAGAGGCTCTGACGCTTAATCGGCAGGAGCAGATACGGCAGGTTTACGAGAGAGAACTTGTGGATGTAATCCTGGCCGAGGCCAGTGCGCTTGGCGTGAAAGGAAAGGAGTATGTCGAATACCTCAGGGAAAGGAATGGCCTGCCGCCAAAAGGGAATGATGCAATTAATGGGAAGTCCTTTGTTAAACCCGAGTGATCTTTCCTCAAAAAGCTGATCGTTGCGAAGACTATCACGCCAGCATTGGTTGTTTCCGGTTTTTAACTGCAGCAATTTCCTGTATAAAAAATACACGAACACGTCCATAGTGGATATTTCTTACACTGGGAGGCAGTTGGTTTGATAAAGATATTATTTCCAATTATCTGATTTTGTTGAAATTTTATTTTTGTGTTCTTGTGAAGATATATGGCATGTTGCTTGCTTTGACAATCCTAGGAATTGGGCCTGCAAAATTGTTTTCCGTTAAGGCTTAATGGACCGATAACATCACTCAGTAGAGGGAGGAGAAAGCGATGAAATTTAAACAGTCTGTTGTAATTGCGGCAGTAATGCTGATATGTGTAGCCAGTCAAAGTTTTGCTTTTTCAGGTGTGGTGGTGCCGATACCTGTTCCTGTACCGGTCATTCCAGTCGCCCAACCGGCCGTGCCTGTAGTCGAACCGGCTGTAGTTGTGTCCGTGCCTTTCTTCTTTGGAGGCTTCTGGTGGTGGAATAACGGAGGTTATTGGCATAGATCTTATTATGAGCACGGCCCTTGGGGACATCCGTACCGAGGAAGGGTTCCTGATGGAGTGATCCGCTATCACCATGATCATTTTGAAAATCACGGTGGTCACGGGGGTGATGGACATCATGGTGATCATCGAGGTTATGACGGCCATTACGATCATCATTAAGATTTCTTGCAAAGACCTCTCGTTGGGTTAACTCGTCGAGAGGTCTTGTTTTTGTAGAGGCTGTATGGTGGACGCACACCCGTTTACGGATAACTGTATCCGATTGGTTCATGCCATTATTGATTGTACCGTAATATCTGACTTCACCGTCGCGACCGATGTCGGCTGTTCCAATTGAGATTGAGTTTTTATGGACATCTAAGCCGATATTCTTTATCCTTCCTTCATGACCTGTCTCCTTGGTTTCTGGCTCTGAGTCGATTGATGATTCCTTCAACTTAATCCACGCCGACAAGGTTGGCAGGTCTTTTTATTGTCGGAGTGGTAACCATGATATCCATTTATACGTTTCAAAAATATACTCGCATCAGAAGTTACCCAAACAGCGGAAGAATATGAAGGTATAAAAGGGGAGTTCATTATGAAAAAGGCCATATTGGTTCTTGCCCTGCTTTTTCTGGTCATACCGGCTCGTCCCGCAACTAGCGACGATGCCCCTCCTCCTGCTCACCATTCAATGCGCACCACGCCTGAAGAGAGGCGCAACATGGAGGAGTTCCTCTCATCTGCCCCTTGGGATCAAACAAAAAAAGCGAACGCATATGATGTACTTGCAAAGATAGATTCCCACAGTCCTTTAAATCCTGATGAAATTGTCATTTATCGCCAACTTCATCGCGGAGCTATAGAAATAGGTAATCAAAAAAAGGCTGCCGAAAAGGAGAAACAGAGAAAGTTAGATGAAATCGCCAAAATTGAGCATAACAAAATAAACACTATTGAAGCCAAAAAGAAAGAAGATCCGAAAAGCTTAGAAACAGCACCAAAAGAAATCTCTCCTTATTTTGTGGCCCCTGGATCTTGGATGTGCCCAACCCCGGGAGGCCTTATTGGCGGGCATTATAAAGATAAAGGCTCCAACTGCATACCTCCCGTAAGTGATAAACCCCAACCGGTAGTTGTGATGGATGTAGATAAGGGGATCGCCTTCACTTGTATTCCGAATTCCGTTGAAGATGGGCCATTAAAAGGCATGATTGCTGAATCTTGTAATTATGTCTTGGCCTCTTCTCTTATCGATAAAGACGGGATACATTTGAATCCGGATAGGTTGAAAGACTTTGCCAGGAAACAAACATCTAATGATATACGGGCGCTTGATGTGCATCCTGTAGTCCATGAAGAACCGGGCAAAGGGGAGATAAACAATCAAACTAAAAACAACGAAGCGCCCCCGGCGGAAAAAGGATGGGTCACCAAGCATGACGCTACAATGTGCAAAACATACAAAGATATTAATGACCTGTATAACTATATAAGCGAATATAATAAAGCAGAAGTAAAGAATATGTATAGTGACCGATGCACGATGTATGAAGAGGGGATCAAGGTAAGAATAATCAGTCAAGATGGTGGCTCTTTTTATCGTGTTGCTTTGGGGGAAGATTCTTCTGAGTCTATTGGATATATGGGAATGGGGGAGATTCAGGTTAAATAAGGGTAACCGATTGTGTAGCCCCAGTTTTCAGTAGTCGTAGAAATCTGCTTCACTGTGCCCGGCATAAATTTTTTGGAGGCATAGAATATGATCATATGCCTCTCCTTCCGCCAGGATGCAGAGGCTTAACTTGGCATCCTGGTAGATGAGGAGAGGGCTTCAGCCGGATAGTGTTTCAATATCCAGGTATGTTTTTTCCCTTTAGATGAAAGTCTCGTTTTGATGCTGGCCAGACCATATTGAAATGGTCAATCTGGTCCAGCCATGCTGGGTAGATAGAAAATTATGCCGAGTGACGCTTCACCCAAACTCCATAGCGATCCATCCAGCCTTGCAGGAAGTCTCTGCTTCCCGAGGCAATGTTACCCTCTTCATCGAACAAACCGTCCTTTACCTGGATAAAGGCCTCCGGCTGACCGAGGGTGGGGACATCGAGGTAGGCGAGAACGTTGCGCAAATGCTGTTGTGCGAGAGCTGTTCCGATTGCCCCCACAGAAACTCCGATAACACCGGCGGGCTTTCCTGCCCAGGCGCTCTGGCCATAGGGGCGGGAGGCCTGGTCGATGGCATTTTTCAGCACACCGGGAATCGACCGGTTATATTCCGGTGTTACGAACAACAGACCTTGCGCTGCCTTGATTTCACTTTTGAATTGTTTCACGGACTCAGCTGGATTGGTGTCGTCGTCCTGATTGTAAAGAGGCAACTTCCCGATCTCTATTTGTTTGAAGGTGAATTCCGAGGGTGCAAGTTTAACGATTGCATCTGCCAAGGAACGATTAAAAGAATCTTTTCGAAGGCTGCCGACAATTACAGCAATTTGGTACTTGTTCATAACGTTCTCCTTACTCTCGCATTAGGTGCGGGATTTACTGTTTTTTTTGTGTAACAAAAGGGGCGTGGCAAGTAATGCATACCAAAATTCCTGGTCTTGGTGATTGCCCCCTCCGTGAGTCGATTGTATCAGTCCTTTTTTTGAGAGATCATGGAATCCAAAGACCACCTGCCACCTCCTGTCAACATAAGGGTCAATGCCATGCCTGAAACAAGCAGGTGATACTCGTATCCTTCGCCTGCCTGGGTACCGAACCAATTCATAAAAAATCCGATTTTACTATGCACCATCAAGGCTGCCACAACAATGGTGACTCCGACGCCGAATGCACAAATACGCGTGAAGAGCCCCAAAATCAACCCCACAGAGCCCACTGACTCGGCAAGTATCGCCAACACGGCAAACACGTATGGGATACCCATTGTATGGGTGAAAAAGTGCGTGGTTCCTGTAAAGCCATAGCCACCAAACCATCCCAGCAGCTTCTGGGCGCCGTGGGGAAACATGACCAGTCCCAAAAACAGACGGATAATGGTACTGGACAAAACATCCTGAGTTTTCAATATATTGATTGCCATCTTAATCCTCCATGTTGTTAAATTTATATGCACAATATTCTCTGTTACAATGACGGACCACATTCCTGATCTGTTTTTCCTTCTGTAAATTCATAGGCATCCATCATTATTGTCCCGTAAGTGGTGGCTGTGTGAATCCTTTTGCCTTTACTGCCGTTCCCTGCACCCATTGCAATAAAGAGCGGAATGATATGGTCCTCTGTAGGATGATTCTTCATGGCGTAAGGAGATACCGTTCGATATTGCAAAACATCCTTTTGTACTCCGGACTCCAACCGGTCTTTCATCCAGTCGGTAAATGCCTGAACCCATTCAGGGGGCGCGGCATTATGATTATGGAACGATGCTTCATAAAGGTTATGGCTCATCGCCCCAGAGCCTATGATTAAAATATTATGCTTTCTCAGCTCAACTATCGATGCTCCAAGATTGTAGTGATATTCAGGAAGCCGGTCAGGCTGAATGGAGATTTGGATCACCGGAATATTGGCTTCAGGATACATCAGCCTCAGCGGTATCCACGCGCCATGGTCTAATGTTGAATGGTCGACAAGTTCCGTCCTGCCATCGCTTTTTCGCAGCAGATTAAAAATTGTATGGGCAATATCGGGATTTCCTTTCGGTGCGTACTCCATCGAATAGAGACGCGGATCAAATCCTCCAAAATCATGGAGAGCGACATATGATTCCGCCTTCGAGATCATGATATGCTCTGTGCACCAGTGCGCTGAAAAAACGACTATCGCTTCCGGACGGGAGAGTCCATTGGGCAATTCCCTCAAAAATTGATGGCTCGGATGCTCTGCCTTTACTGCTATATGGGTGCTCCGTGGGATATGAAGATACTTGGTTGGTACATAGTGTCGCCTCTTCGTCACGTTTTATCTGCATGCGGCTGGTACTTCTCCTTGACTTGCACTGTGCGCATGGAATAATTGCAAATCAATCACTCAAATAAGCATACGGAGAATGCAAAAATGCACACAAAGGGTAACTGGGACGATTATCTCTATTTTTTGAAGGTTGCGGCTAACGGGAGCCTTAAGGCTGCTTCTCAGGAGCTTGGCGTTAACTATTCGTCGGTATTCCGGAGAATTAACGGACTTGAGGAACGATTGAATGTCCGATTGTTTGATCGGCTGAATTCTGGATACAAAGTAACGAAGGCAGGCGAGGAGATACTCGATCGTGTTCACCAGGTGGATGAACATATGCATGCCATCCAGCGTCTCATTCAGGGCAAGGACGTCCATTTGAGCGGCTATCTGAAAATCTCCACAACCGACACCATCGGATACTATTGGCTCCCTCCATATATCCTTCGATTTAAGGAGTTATATCCTGACATAATCATCGATCTGGACATCAAGACGCGATATACGAATTTGAGCAAACGAGAAGCTGATATTGTAATTCCGGCTGTCAATACCCAACCTGATTATATGGTTGGAAAGAAATTAGCCCCGATCTACGTCAGATTGTATGGCGCGACCGCCTATCTTGAACGATACGGGAGTCCGAAAAGCACGGCTGATTTTCATTCGCATCGCTTTCTGTTGCCGAATGAATCGCTGGCCAGCCTGCCCGCCAATAAGTGGTTGAAACGTTATGTGAAAGAAGAAAACGTTGTGGCATGTTGCGATAAGTTGTCCGGTCTTTATCATTTGGCTCGACAAGGGCTTGGGTTGACCATTTTACCGCATTATATAGCCGAGTTCGATCCTGATATGAGAGAGATTATGGAATTACCCCCGGAATGTAATCATCACATCTGGATGTTAACCCATCCGGACATTCGATTGACAGCTCGAATCCGGGCATTTATGCAATTCATGTATCACGAAGCATCAACGAAATACGATCTCCAAACCTGATAAAGAGTGCCGCAATGGTGCCATGTTATTCGAACAAAATTCTGTTTAAATCGAGTAAACCATCTTGATGGAATTGATATATTTGTCCATACAACAGTGACATACCCTCTTATGGTTGATGGTTCTTAGACCTTTATTCTCTCTCTTTTACTTATTCTGAAAAAATATTTATTGACAGGGAGTATCCTGTTATTTAATATTCAACCGAACGTTCGTTAGATAAGCAGTATACTCCTTACGCATTGGTGATTCAATGATCCCAACACAGACCAAAAGAAAAACAAAGGAAGACATTCTGGAATTGTCTGGTTCGCTTTTTGCCCAGTTTGGCTACGACGGGGTTTCCATGCGGGATGTCGCATTTGCTACAGGGATTACCCCGGCAACGCTTTACCATCACTTTTCAGACAAAGAGCATCTCTATCTAGAGGTTGTGGAGCATGAATTCAGAGAAAAATCTGCAGAACTGACAATTATTCTCAACGGAACCGACTCGCCTTGGATACGGATGGAACGATTTATCAGGAACCTTGTTCAGATCGTGGCAATTGATGGGAATTTTCTACGCTTAATGCAATGGGTGAGGCTCGATAGTGATGAGGTACGGCAAAACAAGTTGGCAGAGCATGTGTTTAAGGATCTATTCGTCGCCGTTCGTGATTTAGTTGCAGAACTAGATTCTGGTTACGATCCATATATGGCTGCAATGTCAGTCTTCGGGATAGTGCTTTTCTCTTTTGAGGTAGGCCCAGTCCGTAAATTAATGCCAGGGCACAGCCCCGACCATGACAACCCTGATGTGTGGGCAAATCATGTGATTGATTTACTCCGTATAGGACTGAGAAAACCGGAGGATAATAAATGCTGATGATCGTTCACAACTCGTCTTCTTAAAGCCGATAATCTCCGGAAAGCCTTGAGCAAGAATACTTCAAGGAGCCAGTTCCCCTCTACCCGGACAGCCGCCTCAATTAAGGGATCTTGACGCATAAACAACCAACCGTCTTGGCTGGGGATATCCCGGCCAAGACGGCTGGTAGCTCAGATAGGGAATCAACATGGTTTACAACATTCATAAGATTGCATTGTATCGTTTGTTCATATGCTGGATTTTACTCGCGTTGATCATCGGCGGGATTAATTTATACCTGGAAATGAAAAATACCGATCACTTCTTCATGAATTTGGCAGAGAGGGACTCCGCGTCGTTTATCACTGATAGCCTGTCTCGCATCAATCAGGAAGGGGCTGACGTGGACGCACTCCGGCAACATGCAAATGAGCTACTCAAGAGCCATTATTCGATAGTCAAACTCTACAACAAGGACAAGAGGAAAATCCTTGAGGAAAGAGGTCCCGAAGCAAATGCTGTTGCAGATGAGCTGAAAAATAATTCGTTCCCTTTTCGATTTGCCGAATCGTCCGATTATCGCAAACTGCTCATCAACGGGAATGTTTACATACAAATACTTTTGCCGCTGCGGGAAAAAAACGGCACAATCGAGGGCTATTTTGCGGGTGTCTACCGTGTTGATGCTGAAAGGGTGCAGCAAATCACGAGTGGCGTGATCCGGGCTCTGTTCCTTGTCGTCATCGTGTCATTCATTACTACACTGGTGTTATACCCGATCATCATTTTTCTCCATCATGAGCTGTTGCGCTTTGCATCCCGTTTGTTGAGAGACAACATTGAGTTGATGGAAATACTGGGTAATGCGATTGCCCAGCGTGATTCAGACACCAGCTTGCACAATTATCGTGTGATTATTTACGCTATCCGACTTGCCGAGGCAATCAATCTGGAGAGCTTTCAGATTCTTCACCTGATCACAGGGGCATTCCTTCATGATGTGGGCAAGATCGGCATAAGCGACAATATTCTGCTCAAGCCTGACAGGTTGACAGACCCTGAATTCACGTTAATGCGAACACATGTGCTTCTCGGCATGAAGATCATCAGGAAATCGGACATGATTATGGAGATGGCTGGCGATGTTGTGGAGTTCCACCACGAGAAATTTGATGGAAGCGGCTATATGCGAGGACTTAAAGGCGAAGAAATTCCTCTTAATGCGCGTATTTTCGCGGTAGTAGATGTGTTTGATGCCCTGACCTCCAAACGTCCTTACAAAGAACCGTACAGTTTTGATAGAGCGATGAGCATCTTGCATGAAGGGAGCGGAAGTCATTTCGAACCGAAACTGGTAGAGGCGTTCAGCAAGATTGCTGGTGAAATTTATGCCCAACTCAGAAATGCACCTGAAGCGGAGGTGGAGCATACGTTTAAGTCAATGGCTTCAGAATATTTTTTCAGTAGCTCTTCCTTAGCACAGTTTCTTAAAAACAAAGTTGACCTATCGGGAATTCACTATCATGAGAACGAATAAATACGTTCAGCGTCATTTCCATCCAGCGGCAATACTTTTGCTGAGTGCGGCTGTGCTTGCTGCCGGATGCAACAAGTCAGCGAATGTCGAAGATGTTAAGTTTGTCCGTACTGTTACGGCAGAGAGAGCACTCCATGAAACGCCCATCAGCATGACGGGAGAGATCAAGGCCCACATGTACATCAACGCCGCTTTCAGGCTTTCCGGGAAAATCGTCGAGCGAATGGTTTCGGTCGGAGACGTCGTTAAAGCCGACCAGCCCCTTGCGAGGCTGGATTCTAAAATTGAGGAAGATTCGCTGGCGGCAGCGGAAGCCGAAGTGAAAAAGGCAAATGCCAATCTTGAACAAACTGTGCTTGTGGAGAAGCGCGCCGGTATCCTCGTTCAATCAAAGGCCGTTTCGCAAAACGATTATGATGAGGCATTACGCCAGCTCAAGTCAGCGAAGGCTCAGGCTCAAGAAGCCGAAGCCAGGTTGCATGTGACGCAGGAACAGTTGGGTTTCACAATACTAAAAGCTGAAACGGGTGGTGTGGTTACGGAAAAGGCTGCGGAGGTTGGCGAAGTCGTAAGTGTCGGACAGACCGTCATGCGCATCGCCAATACCAAATCCACGGATGCCGTTTTCGATATGCCGGAAGATGTCATGAGGCGGGGACTGGCTATGGGACAGAAGATGCGCATTTGCCTGGATGCCGATCGTACGGTATGCGCGGATTCAACCGTCTACGAAACCGCTCCCCAGGCGGATCAGATCACACGCACCTATCTCGTCAAGGCCGTTCTTAAAAATGTTCCAAGGCAGATTCTCCTGGGCGCCACGGTGGTTGGGACTCTCCAGTTGTCCGAAGAACCTTCAATCCGGATTCCGGCCTCTGCTTTGACGGCCTTGGATGGCAAGCCGGCTGTATGGCTTGTAGCCCCTGCAACGAAGACCGTACATCCCAGAGCCATTACGGTTGAACACTATACGGCGGATGCAGTTGTCGTTGCCGACGGCATCCAAACCGGAGATATCGTTGTGACCGCCGGAGTCCAGAGTCTTTATCAGGATCAAAAAGTTACCTGGCAGGGTGAGGATCATGGCAAAAACTAACCTGTCGGAATGGGCACTCAAACACAGTGAACTCATGATTTTTTTCATGGTTATGATCATGGCTGCCGGAACTAATGCCTATTTTCATCTCGGCCGCAACGAAGATCCTGAATTCACCATCAAAACCATGGTGGTACAGGCCTATCTTCCCGGCGCTACCGTTGAGGAGACCCTTCAGCAACTAACGGATCGTGTTGAGAAAAAACTTCAGGAAACACCATCTCTCGACTATATCAAAAGCTACACCCTGGCCGGCCAGACGACCATATTTATCCATCTCCTGACCAGCACGCCCAAAAAGGACGTGCCCGATATCTGGTATCAGGTACGTAAAAAAATCGGCGATAGAGCGACCAGTCTTCCCCAAGGAACAGTCGGACCATTTTTCAATGATGAGTTCGGCGATACCTATGGGATCATCTATGCCTTTACATCCGATGGGTTTTCGCACAGGGAGTTGAAGGATTATGTGGAAAAGGTGCGTGACGAACTTCTGCATGTTCAGAACGTATCGAAAATTGAAACGCTGGGCGCCCAGGACGAAAAGGTTTTTGTTGAATTTTCCTCTCATGAGCTTGCCAAGCTCGGCATAGACCGGGCGGCCATTATTGCTGCTCTTCAGTATCAGAATGCGATAGCGCCTTCCGGGGCCGTTGATACGGCAAAAGAAAAAATACTTGTTCAGGTTACGGGAAAATTTGAATCCGTACAGGATATAGAGAATGTCACCTTGTATGTCGGCCAGAAAAAAATCCGTCTGGGCGATATCGCAGCCGTGACGCGCGGTTATGCCGATCCTCCGCAACCGCGTTTCCGAATGAATGGAAAAGACGCTATAGGACTGGCGATTTCCATGCGTAAAGGAGGCGACATCCTGGCGCTTGGACAAAACATCGAAAAGAAGATGAACGAACTTCGCGCCACCCTGCCTGCCGGCATCGATGCTCATCTCGTCGCCAATCAACCCAAGGTCGTCCATGATGCTGTCGATGATTTCATGGAGGCTTTAATCGAGGCGGTTGCGATTGTTCTGGCCATCAGCTTCCTGAGCCTTGGTCTCAGGGCGGGCGCCGTTGTCGCCTTCTCCATCCCTCTTGTGCTTGCCGTTGTGTTTGTGGGAATGCAGATATGGGGGATCGATTTACAGCGTGTCTCGCTCGGCGCTCTGATCATAGCGCTTGGTCTGCTCGTCGATGATGCGATGATTACAGTAGAAAGCATGGTGACAAAGTTTGAGCAAGGCTGGAGCGCCGTCAAGGCTGCCACCTTTGCCTACACGTCAACCGCTTTCCCGATGTTGACCGGAACCTTGGTCACAATTATCGGTTTTGTTCCCATTGGCTTTGCCAAAAGCGACGCGGGCGACTACACATTTTCCTTGTTTGCCGTCGTCGCCATAGCGCTTCTGGTTTCATGGTTCGTGGCTGTGTTGTTTGCGCCCATCATCGGTGTTCAATTGCTCAAGCACAAGAAAGGCCACGAGGAAAAGCCCAAAGGCAGATTTGCCGCGGTTTTCCAGTCGCTTCTCCTGCTTTCCATGCACTATGCGAAAACTACGGTTCTTTTGACTATTGGCGCATTTATCGTGTCGTTGCTGCTCCTGCCTTTTGTTCCGAAACAATTTTTTGCGGCCTCGGACAGGCCCGAACTGCTTGTGAATATGACCTTGCGGCAAGGATCGTCGATCAAGGCCTCCGATGCTGTTTCTCAAAGACTCGACGCCCTGTTAAAAGACGATCCGGATATCGATCATTGGAGTTCCTACATTGGACGGGGTGCCGTTCGTTTTTATCTGCCGCTTGATGAACAGCTTCAGAATAATTTCTTTGCGCAGACTGTCATCGTAGCAAAAAACGCCAAAGCCAGGGAACGCGTGCGGGCGCGCCTGCAAAAAACCTTTGATGAAGATTTTCCCAGCACTGCGATAGGACTTTTCTCGCTGGAACTGGGACCGCCCATCGGCTGGCCTGTTCAATACCGCGTGAGCGGAAAAGACCTGTCTCAGGTTCGAACCATCGCCCAGAAAGTCGCAGAAGTCATGGCGACATCTCCCGACCTTCAGAATATCAACTTCAATTGGGGCGATCCCGCTCGCAAGCTGCGCATTGATGTCAACCAGGACAAAGCTCGCCAATTGGGACTGAGCACTGCTTCCATCGCGCAGGCTATTGATACAAGCCTGTCCGGAATCACGGCGACGCAAATCCGGGACAGTATTTATCTCGTCGATGTCGTCCTGCGCGCCCAGAAGGAGGAACGCCTTTCAATTGAAAATCTTCGGACACTCAGTATCCAATTACCGAACGGAAAGTCCGTTCCGCTTGATACGGTTGCTTCCGTCAATTATGCGCAGGACTTTCCCCTGGTCTGGTGCCGGGATCGAATGCCGACGCTTAGTGTCCAGGCTAGCACAAAGGGGAACATAATGCCTGCGACCATCGTTGACGGACTTCACCGGAAAATGGATGTGCTCAACCGCAATCTTCCCGATGGGTACAAAATTACCGTCGGCGGTACCGTCGAAGAAAGCACTAAATCTCAGGCATCCGTTATAGCGGTCATACCAATGATGCTTTTACTGATGGTAGCCGTTTTGATGGTTCAACTGGAGAATATCAAGCATCTTGCCCTGGTCTTGAGCGTCGCACCGCTTGGAACCATCGGCGTTGTGCTGGCGCTTTTAATTACCCGCCAACCGCTGGGATTCGTTGCCATGCTGGGCATTATCGCGCTCATCGGCATGATCGTCAGAAACTCGGTTATCCTCGTTCACCAGATCGAAATCGAACAGCACAAAGGACTGTCGGACTGGAAAGCAATCGTCGAAGCCACAACCCTGCGGTTTAGGCCGATTATGCTCACGGCCATTGCCGCGATGCTGGGCATGGTTCCTATAGCATCGACCGTTTTTTGGGGGCCGATGGCCTGCGCCATCATAGGCGGCCTGGCCATTGCGACAGCCTTGACGCTGATTTTCCTGCCCTCGCTTTATGTCGTTTGTTTCAGAATCAAGGAAACGCCGTCGAACGGATTGCAGAGGAGCATACCGTGAAATACAGACAGATTATCATCATTGTTCTTTCTTTTTCATTGACCGGCTGTACATGGCTTGCACCTGATTATAAGCGTCCATTGTCGGACATGCCGGAAAGGTGGTCGATGAAAAAAAGCAGTCAGGAAACAAAAGAGGATACCCTCAGGAACTGGTGGCAGGCATACCAAGACCCGATCCTGCAAAAGCTTGTTGACGAGGCGCTGGCACACAACGACGATATTGCTGTCGCAGGCACGCGCCTGCAACAGGCTAAAGCGCAGTATGATTATTCTTTCAGCAACCAGTTCCCTTTGCTGAGTGCGGGAGGCTCGGACTCGCGTTTGCAGGCCGATTTTAAAAATAATGCGCTTCTTCCTGATAAACCCGGCAATGTAGGTTTTTTCGGAGGAATGCTGTCGTATGAAATTGATCTTTGGGGAAAGCTGGCAAGTGAAAACGCAGCTGCCAAGGCGGCCTTTCTGGCAGCCGGTTATAATCAAGACGCGATTCGATTGTCCGTTGCCTCCGTAACTGCACAACTCTATTTCAACGTTCTTGCCCTTGATGCCGATATAAAAATCATGCAGGCCATGATCCGAGCTCAGGAGGAGTCCCACGCGCTGGTCGAAAAACAGTTCGCGGTCGATGCCGTCAACGGTCTTGCCCTGCGGCAATCTGAAGCGAACCTTGCAGCCGTAAGAGCTGAGTTGCCTCAATTGCTCGAGCAAAGAGATAAAGCGGAGAGTTCCCTGGAGACGCTTCTTGGACGCTCCCCTCGTCAAATCGTTGAGGGCACCCTTGAACGAAATTCTGACATTGATTCCTTGCCTGTGCCGCCCCTGGTTCCCGGCGACCTTCCCGCAGAATTGCTGGAACGCCGGCCGGATATTGCCTCTGCAGAGCACGCCCTAATCGCGAGCAATTTTGATATCGGCTATGCGCGGGCGGCGTATTTCCCAAGCATTTCTTTGTCCAGCTTGCTGGGCGTCACAAGCCTCGATATCCAGAATTTATACACAGGGACGGTCAATACATGGGCAATGGGCGCTGCTGCAACCGGGCCTGTCATCGATTTTGGCAGAACGGACAGCAGTGTGGATCTGGCTATCGCCAAAAATCAGGAACAGCTGGCCCGCTATAAAGGAGCCATCCGCACGGCGTTCAAAGAAGTCAAAGACGCTCTCTCGGCCCAAAAGAACACACATGATGGGGAGCAGGAGCAGACCGAAAAGGAGAAAGCGATTCAGGATGCTTTACGCCTTGCAAACCTGCGCCTCGCGAATGGTTATGCCAGTTATCTTGACGTCTTAAACATCGAGAGCGATTTATATAAGGCTCAGATCGCCCGTATCGCGGCCAAGCTTGACCGGCTTAATGCCTCCGTCGAACTGTACAAGGCAATCGGCGGCGGGTGGAGGCGATAAACAAACATATCCAATACTCTACACACGCTGAAAGAACGACTCAATAAACAGGACTTTTTCCCTTTATCACGCCGCGTTTGCCAGTATCTTAACGCTATTTCGGGTAAGTTTGAAAAAAAGCGATATTCCCTTAAAATTTATCTATCGGTAGATTATGTTGCATTCTTGTGCAATTCATATATCACCAAACATCGAAGAACCACGAAAACAAGGAGAACTTGCCATGCCGTCGCAGGTATACAGAGATTTGCTTGAGGTTATGAAAGGAAGGGGCGGTCCTTATGCGGGTATTGACATCCCCGAATTTTATGCGCTTGTTGAAACCATATTTGAACCCCAGGAAGCTGAAATCAATAATGTGCTGACACGCAAGCCTGCATCTGTTGACGAGATTGCCGCCAAGGCCACCCGTGATAAGCCGGAGGTTAGAGCCATTCTCGAGGGCATGGCCGGTAAAGGATTGTGCGGAATTAACAAAAGAGGAGGCAACGTACTCTACCGTGGCCTGCCGTTCATGCCGGGCATCTTCGAATTTCTGTTTATCGGCAGCGGAGAGAGCGAGCGAGAAAAAGCCATCGCCCACCGGATTCAGGCCTACAAAAAGGCCCACGCTGCGGCTTTGGGAGTGGAAAAGATACGGTTTCCTCTCACCCGGGTTATCACTGTTGCCCAAAAGATAAAGTTCGGCAATAAAATCCACACCTATGATCAGGTTATGACCTATATCGATAAGTATGACGCCATAAGCATTGGTGCCTGCTATTGCCGTCAGGCTGCCAAGTTGCGCGGCGAGGATCTGCATGGCATGCCGGTCGGCGTTTGCATGTGGTTTGGCGAGACGGCAGAGAACATCACCGAACGGCTGGGGGGACGGAGGGTGGGCAAAGAGGAGGCTAGGGAAATCATCACGAACTGTGAAAAGGCTGGCCTTATCCATATGAGCCGTAATACCTCTGAAGAGATCGATTTTATTTGCAACTGTGATCGCTGGCATTGCGAGGTTGTTGGCAATGTCCTCAAACAGCCCAAACCCGGACTCGTATTTAACTCGGGATTTGTACCGAGCTTTGATGGAGATCTCTGCACCGCTTGTGGACTGTGCGTCGAACGCTGCCCTCCCGAGGCCCTGACAATGGGAGCTGCAAACCAGCATGCCATCAACCTTGATCGATGCTTCGGATGCGGCGTCTGTGCCACTGGCTGTCCGGAAGGGGCTATTACGATGGAAAACAAGGTGAATTTTTCGCCGCCTCCCAAAACGACCCAGGATTTGGTGCAGGCCATGAAAAACAGCGCATCAGGACTCAAGGCGGAATAAATTCAATGAAGCCTTGACTCGGATCACCATTGCGGTCATCATTCAACGCCATAGGGGGAGATGGAAAGATGTCGTTGTGATGTGGCCAGAAAAAATGGTGCAAGTAAAGGAGGGAAGGTCAGTTCCTCAATTAACACCGATATATTCCTGAATGGCTTGGCCATACGGTCATAACTGCCTGGTCGCGTCATTTTATTCTCCCCTCGTCAATTCCTAAGGAACATTATTATGCAAAGCTTCAAAGCTTTCAGGATTCACAACCAGGATGGCAAAATCACAGCACATTTCGATCAAGTGATGCTGGATGAGATCGGAATTGGAAATGTGGTCATTAGAGTGGTCTACTCAACTATCAATTATAAGGACGCTCTTGCTGCCACCGGCGCCGGACGAATAATCAAGCATTACCCTCTGGTCGGCGGCATCGACCTGGCCGGATTCGTGCATTCCTCGGAAGATCCCCGTTTCAATGTTGGTGATCCCGTGCTGGCCGTGGGCTGTGGTCTGGGAGAGGAGCATGACGGCGGTTATGCCGAGTATGCAAAGGTGAAAGGGGACTGGATTGTTCCACTCCCGGATGGGTTGAAGCTCAGTGAGGCTATGGCTATCGGTACCGCCGGATTTACTGCGGCCATGGCCATTCAACGAATGGAAGACAATGGTCAGACACCGGCCAATGGGCCGGTTTTGGTCACCGGAGCCTCGGGTGGTGTTGGTAGCATTGCGATCTCAATGTTGTCTGGTCTGGGCTATAATGTTACGGCACTCAGCAGGACCGGACAGGAAACGTACCTCAAGTCAATTGGAGCCTTAGACGTAATTGACAGGACTTCTCTGGAAATGGGGGAACGCCCCCTCGAAAAAAGTCTTTGGGGCGGTGCCATTGATGCTTTAGGCGGAAAAACCCTGGCCTGGATTACACGAACGGTGCATCCGCTGGGCAATATCGCTTGCATAGGTTTGGCGGGAGGACATGATTTGGTTACCACTGTCATGCCCTTTATCCTGAGGGGGATCAATCTACTGGGTATCAATTCCACATATTGTCCAGTACCTCTGAGAGAGAAGGTCTGGTCAAGGTTGGCCGCTGATCTCAAGCCTGCCGCACTGGATATCATTGCCGGGCGCACGGTTTCCTTTGAAGAAATGCCCGACCTTTTCGAGGATTATATTCAAGGCCGGATAACAGGACGTACTCTTGTTAAAATCGGTGTTGAATAGCATTTCCATCAGGATCGGGGTGGATTTGAGCATACTGATATAAAAAAACATAACGGAACATATCGTATTATTCCATAGATAGAGATCTATGGTTAATAAAGTTCGTGAAAAACTAAAAGTTGTTATGAACGCCATTAGAAATTAAATGACTACTATAAAATTCCCATCCGGACAGCCCAGGCCCCCATTTTTTAAAGATATTATGGAAGATGGATACCATATTTTCAGTTTCAAGAATGCCAAGATACAGGGGTATTACCCGTCCCGGTTTTCTGGATATCCTGGAGTTAATTTAAAGGAGCTTAAAATAGACGATGTAATAACTGTGCGTGTTTTCTTTGCACTTGGAACCAGTGATAATATTTGTGTAGACGGCGGGTATGTCGATCTTCAGATTGAACAGATTAAGGCCCAAAGTGTTGTTGCTGCCATACTGACAGCATTGCCGCCAGGCTTCCCCTTGGAGACAGGTGATTCAATAGCATTACTGGAAGAAGAAATTTTATATAAAGCAAGTCCTACGGAACACTAAAAGCAGGGCAGTTATTATTCCGTCCCCTTCGTAACCGATGTAATGAAAGATCGCGAAAAAACCGTCCGATGAAAGTTGTTATTGCCGAAAAACCGTCCGTGGCCCGCGATATTGCAAAGGTTCTCAATATTACAGCCAAAAAGAAAGGGTACATTGAGGGCCGCGGCTGTGCTGTCACCTGGGCCTTCGGGCATCTGGTAAGCCTCCAGGAACCGGGCGAATATGATCCGGCGCTCAAACGCTGGTCGCTTGACACCCTCCCCTTTGTTCCCGACGAGTTTAAGCTCACCCTGATCAAGAACAGCGGCGTGGCGGAACAGTTCCAGCTGATCAAGACGTTATGCGAACAGGCCGAGGAAATTGTCTGCGCCACTGATGCCGGGCGGGAAGGAGAGCTGATCTTCCGCTACATCCTGGCGCTGTGCCATTGCGAAGACAAACCGATCCGCCGCCTCTGGCTCAACTCACTGACCCCCGAGGCCATTCAGGTGGCCTTCAAGGACCTCAAGGACGGCCACGACTACGACGCTCTCTACGCCGCCGCCCGTTGCCGCAGCGAGTCCGACTGGATTGTCGGCCTCAACGCCACTCGCTACTACACCGTCCGCTACGGTAAGATCGGCAGCAGCGATCGCATCCTCTGGAGTATAGGCCGGGTGCAGACGCCGGTGCTGGCAATGATCGTCGAACGTGACGATACCATTCTCCAATTCCGTCCCCAGCCGTTCTGGGAACTCGTTACCCGGTATCGCGACGTGGTGTTTAAGTACAGCGGCCAGCGTTTCGAGCGACCGGAGAAGGCCCGGGCCCTGCTCGATACGATAAACGGCCAGCCCTTTGCTATTACCGGCAGTGCCGGGAAAGAGAACAAGGAACAGCCGCCGCAGCTCTTCGATCTTACTACCCTGCAGCGCGAGGTCAACAAGCAGCAGGGCCTGTCGGCGGCTGACACCCTTGCCGCCGCCCAGAATCTCTATGAGGCCAAACTCGTCACCTATCCGCGCACCGATTCACGGTATCTCAGTCACGATCTGAAGCCGGGCATTCCCAAGATCATGGAACAGCTCAAGGCCATGAGGGCCGAGCAGATCGCGCCGCTCAACCTCGCCAAACTCCCGTTCACCGCCCGGATCATCGACGACACCAAGGTGACCGACCATCACGCCATCATCCCGACCGGCGTCAGGCCGCGTACGCTGGGCGTCAATGATCAGCTTGTCTATGACGCAATCACCACCCAGTTCATCGCCGCCTTCTATCCCGTCTGCATCAAACGTGTGACCACGGTTGACGGCGTCAGCAAGCAGGTGAATTTTCAGGCCAAAGGAACGCAGATAATTGAGCCGGGCTGGACCATTCTCTTCCCGAAAAAGAAGATGAGCCAAGACGCTGCCGACGACCAGTCCCTGCCGGTTTTTACCAAAGGGGAAACCGGCGCCCATGAGCCGTCCCTGCGCGAAGGCAAGACAAAACCTCCCAGTCATTTCACCGAGAACTCGCTGCTCGGCGCCATGGAGGCCGCCGGTAAGTTCGTTGAAGACGACACCCTGCGTGAGGCGCTCAAAGAGCGCGGCATAGGCACGCCCGCCACCCGTGCCGCCATCATAGAAACCCTGCTCCGCCGCGACTATATCCGGCGGGAGAAAAAACAACTGCGCTGCACCGACATGGGCCGCTATCTGATTGCCCTGATCCAGGATTCCCTCCTCAAGTCGCCGGAGATGACAGGGGAGTGGGAGGAAAAGCTTAAGAAAATTGAGCGAAGCCAGCTTGCCCCCGATACCTTTATGGCCGGGATCAGCGGCTACATCCGCACCCTGATCGAAGGCAGTTCGGCCCGGCGGCTTGATCCCGCACGCTGGGGGAGCTGTCCGGTCTGCGGCAAAGAGATTATCAAAGGAAAACGGGCCTACGGCTGTTCCGGCTGGGGAGAAGGCTGTCCTTTTGTGCTTGAAGCGGAGTACAAAGGGATAACGCTTTCGCCCAGGCAGATCCAGGCCCTGCTGCAACTGCGCATCCTGCCGCAGCCGGTCAGGATTAATGACGAGCCGCGCATACTCATCCTCTCCACCCAGGGTCTGATTATGGATCTGCGGCTGCCCTCCGCCGACCGGCAGAAAAACATCGTCAAGGAAGATCGTTCATAATTTCTTTGCTGGCGGGGATTTGGGAGTGGATACACAAATAGTGTACGCTTTATCCGACTTTCAAGAGAGTATGCAGAAACTGGTAGGTCAATCCTGTCTGATTATTGCCTGATCCTGTGGAGAGTACGAAATTCATTATCGGGCTTGCATGAATCAGGTCATTATCAATTGACAGTCGCTCCAGGAAGAAGGAACGGTGCTATCGAATGACAAACGGATAGCGTTTCAAGTCGTTGCATGGTGGTATTTTGGAAACTTTAAAGAGATCTTCAACATATTCTCTCATTGTTGCTCTGCAACGCGTGGGACACTGGCGGGAAGATTCATGGAATAAAAATATTCGTACCCCTTCAGAGATATCTCATTGCGGGTGTTCCTCTTTTTTAATGTCCGTTGCCTATGCTTGGACTTAATTAATAAAATGTTCTTATTTTTTATTGGCAGATCAATAGAGTAGTCACCGGAAGAGATTATTGACGATTCGTAAGTTTCCCAAAACTTGTCATAATTTGTTACTAAACTGGTTGAAAATGGAGACAGCTGATTTGCCGTGCATATTCCTATGATGGCCTTAAATCCTAAAGCAAGCGCTATACCTTCGGCAATTGAGACAAGCATCGTAGAAGGCTTGTTTTCATCGAAAACCTTCGTGCTCACGGATATTTCCTTCAGAAATCCCAATGCTCCTTGTACCCGGGATATGACCAGAATTTTCTTTTTTCCAAAACCGAAACTCTCGCCGGGTGAAAAAGAAAACCCTAAACGGTAAAGGGGAATTCCGTTCATATTAAATTTAAGGAGCAGCGGTCCTTCTCTTTCATACGGAGACGATGATTCCAGGGAAATATGGTAGGTGTTCATGTCGATTGTTTTACACCATACAGTCAATCCGCCGTTGTATATTTCCTGGATGAGATGAAAGGGAAAATGAGTTTGAAGAAAAGAATAGTGAAAGTCTATAATTTTCAGTTTGTCATCTGTGGTCAATGAAGAAGAAAGATACTTGAACAGGTAGTAAACCCTGACTCTCTGGCTTAATAATTTATTGGCGTACAGAGGCTTGAGAGTCTTCCCGAGTTTTAAATGACCCCTAATAAAAAAAACTATTCGTAACCCTTTAAGAAAATTAGTTATCCACAGCAGTAGAGGCCTTTTTTGATTAGATTGAAATAGGGCTTTTGTCGGTTTAATTGATAAAGCTGGATCTGGTCGATCAAGCAGTGTTGAACTGCATTGCATGGTATTTTCTCACTCATTACAGGAATAAATCGCCTTCATGCCGTATCGTAAGGTGATCTTGAAAGATCTGATATCAGGGGATCCGGCTCTTATAATGGCCGGGAACAGTCCCTTTTTCATGCCTGCGAAGGAGGGCTGGATGGTGTTGAAAAAAGGCCCCGTTCGCCCGAGAAATCGCAGCAGGATGCAACGTGAGTCCTTCTTATGCATCAACCTTGCCTTGTGCTGCTGTAGATTCCGGATGTGCAAATCCTGAACCAGGCGTGCTGTTATTGTGAAAACCATTGATAAACATAAGAAATAAGGTGACCAGTATGAGGAATAGCGAACCTTCAAAGAAAGGGGATGCGACTGGACTGCTGTTTTAGCGGAAGAGAAAAAGAAAGGAGCTCTGCCGTGGAACATAGATGGAACATTAATGAAACACTCATAAAACAAATAGAAACAAATAAGAACATAGTCTTGTGAGGGCAGGCGCATGTTGCGGCATAAAAACGCAGATAATATCAGCGTCATGGGAAAAAATGAGCCCGAGTCTCTTTGATCAATTCAATCCGGTTTCGACTCAAGCATGCAGATCCGCAGGGTTTTGCGAAAACTCGATGGAGGCAGATGACAAAGCCTTACGTGGCAGTAATTGCCAGCGGCCGAGGATGGGGAACAAGAATGTTTCAATGTGTTTACTCTGGTGGCGCCGTTTCGGCTTGTAAATGACATCCGTCTTCATTATCATGTCCCTTTACAAGGGGATAATGCGATACGTATTGCCATGGCATGTATATTGCCGTATGGCATTGGAGATATTGGAATATAATGGAACGACGTAAGGGAAGTACTCGACAGTCCAAAGCATATCAATGATGAGTTGAATCGATGATACAGGATGATGGTTTGTCAATAGCAGAGACATACAATATCGCCGATATTCTTGAGGGGGTTCCCCATGGAACAGCCATACTGGATTCCCGTCTCAGAATTGTAGCCATGAATCGATTTTTAGAGGTGCTGACGGGATTTTCCTGCCTGGAATCCAAAGGAATTTATGGGGATGCAATATTCCGCAGCAATCTGGGGAGCCGCGGCCGGGTTTTCCAGAAGGTCCTTGGCACTGGAGATGCGGTTTCCGTCGAGGGTGACATCATAAACAGGGAGAGACGGAAGATCTCAATCCAGTTCACGATCTCCCCGCTGCGCAATAACGCAGACCGGATAATCGGACTTCTTGTGGTTTTGGAGGATATTTCAGCCTTCAATTCGGTCATGAACACCTCCCTGCTTACAGAAAATCCCACAGGTATCCTGGGACACAGCCTGAAGATGCAGGAAGTCTTCGATCTCATGCCCCTGATGGCCAGAACAGATGCCTCTATTTTGATAACAGGAGAGACGGGGACTGGCAAGGATATGATCGCTGAGGCCATCCATAAGTCCTCAAAGCGCGGGCGTCATCCTTTTATCAAAATCAACTGCGGCGCTCTGCCGGAGACCTTGCTTGAGTCGGAGTTGTTCGGACATGTCAGGGGTTCCTTTACCGGTGCGATAAAAGATAAGCCGGGCATGTTCAAACTGGCTCATGATGGAACCATATTTCTTACCGAAATAGGCGACATGCCTTTGCCTTTGCAGGTCAAGCTATTGTCTTTCCTGGATGACCGGGAGTTTTATCCAATCGGGGGGGATAAAAAGATCCAGGTCGATGTCCGGATAATTGCCGCAACCCACAGATCATTGATGGAGCAGGTTGAACTGGGCAATTTCAGGGAGGATCTGTTTTATCGCCTCAATGTCCTCCATATGCATCTGCCGCCGCTGCGGGAGCGGGATGGCGATATCCGCTTCCTGCTGGACCACTTTCTCCGGGAGTTTGCCTCAAGGCTTAACAAAAAGATAACCGGATTCACCAGCCGGAGTCTGAAACAGTTGACTGCCTACAGCTATCCAGGAAATATAAGAGAATTACGTAATATTGTAGAATATTGCGCGAATATCTGTCCTGGCGACAGGATCAGATCCGGGCACCTGCCAAAAGATCTCCTGGCAATACCCTTGGGCGAGAAGAGGGTGCCGGAGGATGTAAAAAACGGGCAGATTCCGGCATTGGCTGCAAGCATCAACGATTTCTCCCGATCCGGGGCCGACTGGCTGAGCATTGAAAAGGAGATGGTTCTCCGCGCACTGATGAAAAATCATGGTAACCGTTCGAAGGCCGCAAAAGAACTGGGCTGGGGGCGAACAACCCTCTGGCGGAAAATGAATATGCATAGTCTTGTCTGATGCAGGCTCAGGGAGACCGAAGTATGAAGATATTTATCACCATTCATAACACTTCTGTTGCGCATAGATTTGATCTGGCCTCGGAGGTTCTCATAGCTGTTCATGACGGGAACCGGGTGGTGGATGACCCGCGGACTATCATAATGTCCCGGCCCTCCGCTGAAGAGTTATGCAACCTCATTATCAAAGAAGATGTGGATACAGTGATCTGCGGAGGCATAGAGGAGCGGTATTACAAATTTTTGGCATGGAAGAAGATCAATGTCCTCGATTCGGTGATCGGCGACTTTACCGCTGTTCTGAATCTGGCTGGCCTGGGCCTTCTTTCGCCGGGGACCATTGTTCCTTCATCTCCGGATACTGTGCAGAGAGCATGAAAAGAATCGAGCAGCTCTTTACGCAGTTTCTGCCCACCGATCCGGAAAAGCCCATGGATGCGGGTAATCGCGGGAAGAGCTATGCGCATTTTAAGCGCACCCTCTTTCTCATCATGCTGCTGATCGCCATGCTTCCGGAAGCAATAACAGCAGGGATTGGCTATTACCAATACCGGAATCTCCTCCTGAGCGAAGAACATGACCAACTCCTCTGGAGGCTGGATGGTGCGCAAAAGACCATTGACGCATTTATAGAAGGCCTGCAGTCCCTGGTTAAATTTGTAGCAGAAGAGGAACGCTACAGCGCCCTTCTCGAAAAAGAAAACCTTCAGGTCCTCTTTGACCGGCTTAAAGAGCAGTATGATGGCTTTGTAGATCTGGGGATTATCGATTCCAGTGGAGTTCAGCGCTCGTATGTGGGGCCGTATGATCTTCTGGGAAGAGATTACAGCAAACGGGAATGGTTCCATAAAGTGCAGGAGCAGAAAGTGTATATAAGCAATGTCTTCCTGGGCTTTCGTCAAATTCCTCATTTTGTTATCGCCGTTGTTGAAAACATACCCGGCACCGGTGACTTTTGGGTCCTGCGAGCCACCATCAATGCTGATACCCTGCAGAAATTTGTGACAACTATTCAGACGCAGGCAACCAATGACATGTTTCTTGTCAGCAGCGCCAGACAGCTCCAGACTTCTTCCAAGTACCACGGGACGGTCCTGTCACAGTACGACAAACCAATCGACAAGAACGGTGTCACCGCCTACAGGGAAAATTTGGAAAATCGCGAAAATACTGTTTTCTATGCCAGCAGTGTATTGAAGAATACACCCTGGACCCTTATCCTGACCGAGCAGGATTATGTCCACAAAGAGGAGTGGGCCTCCTTCAAACTGCGGCTGATCCTTATCTTTGCCGGCAGCAGTCTTGTCATTATTCTGATTATTTCCTTTTTAGTCACCATCCTGACCGATAGGATCAGGGCCTCGGATGAGAAACAGTTATCCCTGCTTGCCGAGGCCGAACATTCCAATAAACTGGCATCCATTGGCCGGTTGGCGGCAGGTGTTGCCCATGAGATCAACAATCCCCTGGCAATCATCAGTCAGAAATCGGGCTTGATCGATGATCTCATCGGGCTGTCGCAACCTTTTGAGTACAGAAAAAAAATCCGTGAGACTCTCGCAGGAATTCAGGACAGTGTCATCCGGTGCAAGAACATTACCCACCGGCTCCTGGGGTTTGCGCGGCGCATGGAGGTGACACTTGAGGATATAGACTTGAATCAGGTCGTCAATGAGGTGAGCACCTTTCTTGAAAACGAATCGCTGCATAACCGTATCCAGGTCCAGACCATCCTGGAAGATCACCTTCCTCCTGTCAGAAGCGACAGGGGGAAGATACAGCAGATTTTGCTGAACATAACCAATAATGCAATTGATGAGGTGGGTTGTGATGGTATTATCCGGATAACAACCGCAAGCGGAAGTGCATCAGTGCAGATTGCGATTAAGGATAATGGACCCGGAATGCCCCCTTCTGTTCAGGAGCATATCTTCGAGCCTTTTTTTACCACCAAGGAACAGGGGAAAGGTACGGGGCTTGGCCTTTCGATCACCTATGGTCTGATCAAAAAGCTGGGCGGAACTATTACTGTGGATTCCACTGTCGGCGAAGGGACAATTTTTACTATCAATCTCCCTTATACCCCACCACACACTGAGGAAAACAACCATGAACAATATGCAGTTACTGATTGTTGACGATGAAGTGGAATTTGCTTCGACCTTGGTCGAGCGGCTTGCTCTTCGTGGGATAGCGGCCAGTTCCGCCAACAGGGGGCATGATGCGCTGGCCATGGTCATGGCGCATAGACCGGATGTTGTTCTCTTAGATCTGAAAATGCCGGATCTGAGCGGACTTGAGGTCCTTGCCGGCATTAAAGCCATTGATTCGACAATTGAGGCTATTATTTTGACCGGGCATGGTTCTGCGGCGGCAGGAATCGAGGGTATGGAGCATGGGGCCTTTGACTATATGTTGAAGCCCGTTGATCTGACAGTATTACTGGGAAAAATTGAGCAGGCTTACCGAAAACGCAAGGCGGGCTGATGCGGATGGTGTGGATTGTAATTCTGAAGATATCCTTTATCAAAAACAGGTACGGATGGCGGGAAGTTTGCTTGCGGGCATAGAACCCCGACAGTAAGTAAGCTGATCGAATTTACTTCATCCCAGAGCAGCTATCCAGCACGTTACTCTATAGGCGACAGAGTAAGAGTCTTGTGCCTTCTCCAATCGCCAATGGAAGCTAAAATCAATAGCATCTTTTCTCACTGGGGCGGCTCTTGATCATTGGAGCATGAGGTGTGATTTCTATGATCTTTGCGATACTCATGTACCGAAGACTGGTTGAGATTCATTCTCCATGAATTTAAGTACTCCTTAATCGGGTGATTTATGACACAGGTCACAGTCTTGGGATATGGTTTCACCGGAGCCTGTGACATGTTCTTCATCATGACACCGGAAACAACCATATCCTGTGTCCTGGTGCCCGATCTGACTTTTATAGGTTCCCCAAGTCACCTTCATCGATGGCCAGATATTGTCGAGATAGACCTCCTTTACATAGGCCCCCGATTCCATAATGGCCTGGTCATTTTTTGAGACAAAATCTGAGCCATTGCGCGTTTCCTGCAACTTTTTCAGATCATTGACTATTGCGGCGGAGGCATCTGCCCGCGAGCCGTACTGTTTTCTCAGGACTGTGAGGCTATCCTGTCTGATCCCAGGAATTTCAGGATGGATCTTCTTGCTGCTCAGGCCAAAATCAACCCTTCTCTCTGGATTATCAAATATATGGGTAGGCCGATTGTGGCAATCTGTGCAATCCATTCGCCTCCAAGGAAGTGCAGGGTCAGCCTCTTTGGAGTCCTTGGTAAACAATTTGCTGGCGCCATCGGACCTGATAACCCTGATCGCCCCAATCTTTGTTCGTTTTTCATCCAAAGCCTGATATTCAATAAGTGCAGTGTGACCTGCATGCCAATGGATACCTTTCATGGAACCTGTGATAGGGTCGCGGCCTCCAAGATGGATCAGGATATCCTGTTTTTGAGCATGTTCTTGATCATTGTTGGAGAAGCTGGTGAAGGTTTTTTTCACATCGCCAAAGAATCTTTCCGGAGCATGGCATTTTTCGCAGGTAAGTATTGCTGGTGGCAGGCCTGCGACGGGAGTAGGGATAGGCCGGCTGTAGTCTCCCGTCAGCACATCCTGCAATTGTCGAAGGCCGGATGTCTTTGCCTTGAGAAAGCCGCCGACACCGGGGCCAATGTGACATTCAACACAGTCCACATTGGCATGGGGAGAACGCGCATGAGCAGTATACTCCGGAGCCATAACTGTGTGGCAAACAAGCCCGCAGAAGGCAGAAGTATCCATAAATCGATATCCTTCATAGGTAACTGAGGTGAACAGGGCTATATTGACCACAGAAAGGACAAGAATGAGCAGTATGGTCCGGCGATGGTGTTGATTTCCCAGATCAATAATAAAACCTTCCCGGGTCAGGCTTTTAGAAAACATCTTTCTTCTGCCCATGAAGATGGCAAGAGGGGTCAGCAGAAGTCCGAAGAGCATGCCAGACGGAAAGAGAAAAAACGTGATAATAACGGCATAGGAGTTCTGGACCATGCCTGTCGAATGGGCAATCAATCCAAGAACGGAGAGCATGAAGAAGACAGTGGTGATACCAACCCCGATCATACCAAGCGGTGTCCTGTAAGAGCCCTTTACTTGCTGCCACCATGAACGTGTATCATTGGATAAATCCGGAATCTTCTCTGACATTGAAATGCCTCCTTTTAAGGGGGGATCAAAACAATAGGGGCTAGAGCTCGTCGGATATTGTCTCGCCAGGAATCACTGATATGCATACTCACATATAGCGTAAATTTCAGCTAAAAGAAATGAATAAGATTTATAGGAATTGTCAGGTTTTTTAAAATTCCGCCTAACAAGATTATTAATTTTAAAATTCTTGACTTTCAGGAAAGAATATGGAATTTTGATTCTATCATTTTTCTTTATATAATTATTTTCTGTTCAATTCCTGGCTAACAGTTGGCATTTCCGCCTGATCTATTAATCGGTATGATTTTACCAGAGATGCAGAGGTGGATGGGGTCGGGATGTATTCCTGTATAATTTACGCATTGTGTGCTGCGGATCCGACCGGTTAATTTGAAAACCATGACGCAAAGATGAGCGGGATGTTCGCACCTTCAGTCTTTGCAAGGCAACACGTTCTCAGACAAGTCCATACGTCCAGAAAAGAAGATAATTAAATCTTATCAAGGGGATGGTGTATGACTTTCAAGATTCCGAGTTTGTCGTTGATTCTTTTCCTCTTTGTATACCCAGTGGAAGCCCATGCCGAGCCTTCTTTTACTGATCCGGTAACAGGGATGGAGTTCATCTCTGTAAAGGGCGGCTGTTATCAGATGGGGGACTCCAGCGGTGACGGGGATCCCAACGAAAGACCCGTCCACGAGGTCTGCGTATCTGATTTTTCCATTGGGAAATATGCAGTTACAAACGCCCAATTCAAAAAATTCATGCCTCAGCACAACAGCGGCACTTCTGAAGGACTAAATCTGGACGAAGACAGGCAGCCGGTTGTCAATGTTTCTTGGGAGGATGCCGTTGCCTATGCAAAATGGCTTTCCGAGAAAACCGGCCAGGCATACCGCCTTCCCACCGAAGCTGAATGGGAATATGCGGCCAGGGCGGGGACAAAGACAAGCCGCTTCTGGGGAGACAATCCTGATGAGGCCTGTACGTATGCCAATGTTGCTGATATGACGGCAAAAAAATTCCACCCACATTGGACCACCTTTTTCTGTGATGACGGTTATGCCGTTACGGCTCCTGTCGGGAGTTTCAAACCGAATGCCTACGGGCTCTATGATATGCTGGGAAATGTCTGGCAGTGGTGTGAGGACATTTACAACAGCGAGGCGTATGGAAAGCTTCCGAAAGATAATCCGGTCTATGAGGGACAGGGAGAGTATCGCGTTATGCGCGGCGGGGGGTGGAGTAACGGACCTCTGGGAATACGAAGCTCGCACCGTGTAGGACTTTCACCGGATTTCGGTCATCATGCTCTCGGCTTTCGCCTGGTGAAAATCGACAAATAAAAAGGGACATGCTCAAGCTTGCTGGTACTCACTAAGGAATTCCTGGAGGCATCCTATGAAGAGGAAGTGTATTGTTTTGTTTTTGTTCCCGGTTAGTCTGCTTTTGCTCTCCTACTCCCTGTCTACGGGGGGTGAGGATAAGCAAGGAACGGAGACGAAAATTGGCTATGTGGGTGCCGAAACATGTAAAGATTGTCATGAAAAGCAGTATGAGACCTACGCTAAATCAGTTCACTCCAAGGTTTCAGCCAAAGGCCCCGCACTGCAGGACGCATGCGAGACCTGTCACGGTCCGGGCGCAAAACATGTGGAAAAGGGCGGTGGCCGCGGCGTAAACATTTTCGCATTTAATAAAGATGTCGACCCCAAGGAAAGGACAGCGAAATGTCTCACCTGCCATGAAGACACCCGGCAGCTTACCAATTGGAAAATGAGTAAACATAGCGACGAGGATATTGCCTGCAATGATTGTCATTCACCCCACGCACAGAGAGAAAAGCTTCTGAAAGAAGATCAGCCGGAGCTCTGTTTTGAATGTCACAAGGATATCAGATCCCAATCGTCCAGACAGTCCCATCATCCAATTAAGGAAGGATTGATTAAGTGTACAAGCTGTCATGATCCTCATGGGACCTTTGGCGAAAACCAGATAAAAGCCGACACGGTCAACGAACTCTGCTTCAAATGCCACGCGGAAAAAAGAGGGCCTTTCATGTTTGAGCATCCTCCTGTAGCAGAAAATTGCCTGAACTGTCATACACCCCATGGCAGCAATCACGACAAACTCTTAATCAGTAACCCGCCGTTTCTTTGCCAGAGTTGCCATGACGCAAGTCGTCATCCGGGAACGCCCTATACATCAGCCAACTTATTCACCGGTTCATCGCCAAGCAATAAACTGTACGGACGCGCTTGCCTCAATTGTCATTCGAATATTCATGGGAGTAATGCCTCATCGGCGCTGGGCCAGGCCTTTACAAGATAGGGGGACAAGATGAAAAGAATAATGCCTTTATTGAGCAGCGCTATCATTGCAATTATACCTGCTTGTCCTGTTTCTGCTACTGAAGGTACCTTCGATGGAGAGATCGGCATTTCAGGCCTCCTTACGAGGGTTGATGGAAATAAAGCCAAGTTCAACGAATATGGTGATATAATGGATGGGCTGTATTCTACTATGCGGCTCAACTATCAATCGGACGATTATTTCCTGAAGGTATACGCTTCTGATATCGGTTATGATACACAGAAGTATGGAATCGAAGGGGGCATGTATGGAAGCTATAAAGCGTATATTGATTATTCAGAAATCCCTCATAATTACACGTTTGGAGCAGAAACGATTTACGCAGGTGCCGGCACAAACCGTTTGACTTTAAAATCTCCAATCCTCCCACTTTCCGAGTGGAACAGTTTCGATTACTCAACCAAAAGAGAGTCGTTTGATCTCGGTTTCTCCATTGATAAATGGAAACCGTTTTTTTTCGAACTCTCATCTCCTCATGAGCAAAAAACCGGCACCTATCCTATCGGAGCAGCTACGGGGGCAAGTCCCAGCCCAGGGTCTTCTATGGTCGAAATTCCTCAACCCATCGACTATACGACCAACTCCATAAATATGACTGCCGGATACGCAAAGAATCCCTATTACGCTGCCCTGAGTCTCTTTTACAGCCAATTCGACAACGCCAATTCCTTGCTCTATTTTGACAATCCTACAGGATCAGGATCTTCTTTCGGAAGCACATCGGTTCCGAGTGCCTATTCTCTTCCTCCTGACAATGAAACCTATAAGGTCGCATTCAAAGGAAGTGTGAAACTCCCTTATAATAGCCAGTTCACGACAAACCTGGCCACGGGAAAAACAACTTCAGACGGGAATGTTCTTCTCGCTCCCACGAGTACGTTAGGCCCAGTTTTTAATGGCACGGTAGACACTGATAATGTTGATCTGGTATTGTTTTCCAACCCCGTCCGCCTCTTGGACGTAAAAGTCTTCTACAAATATGATGACAGAAGAAATGAGTCCGATCAGCTCACAATCGCAGGGGTCACGAATGACCTTTTCGGCTACGAGAAAAGCAAATTCGGAGTCGACCTCGGCTGGAATCTCCCGGCAAAATTCAAATTGGAGACCGCAGCGACATATGTAGACACGACAAGACAAACGACTGATTATATACCGGAAACAAAAGATACAATTCTTTCGTCAGAATTGAAATACAGGGGGTTCGACTCAATAACCCCTAAAATCGGCTATGAATGGATGCAGCGGTCCGCCAATCAGGGACCATTCGATCCCACGAATATTGATGCGTATGTCTGGGCATTCGACGTTGCCCCGAAAACTCAGAATACAGTTAAAGCATCTGTGGATATCTATCCCTTTACCGATCTTGATCTGAATATAGGATACAAGTACATAGATATTGATTATCCAGATACGGTTTTGGGCCTGAGGGGCAGCACGAGCAATCAAATCAATTTTGATGTGGGGTATACATTCGGGAAAATTGCCAAAATAAATGCGTATTATGACATTGAACTTCAGAACAACTTTCAGTTTCAGCGGTCGTTTACTAACATTGCGAATCCCAGCACACAGGATATAAATGATTATAATTGGGATCTGACATTAAAAGACAACAGCTATTCGTGGGGGCTAGGGTCAGAGATTTATCTCATCCCGAAAAAAGTAACCCTGTTGCTGCAGTTTGATTATGTCAATTCAAACGGTAATGCGGACTTCGCCTATTTATTCGCCCCTGCACTAACCAATGGACTTAATAACAGTAACATCGACATTGGAAACTATGACGATTACCGGTTGAGCTCTTATTCTATAAAGATCAGATATACTCCTACAATAAATTACGCATTCACAGTTGGATATGCTTACCAGTGTTATAATTATGATAATGCTCAGTTAGAGAACTATCTGATGATTCAAGGCACGAACTATTTGACTGGCGCCTATGCAAATTCTAATTATAATGCCCAGATCGTTTTCACATCTTTTGACTATAAGTTCTAGTGGCAGCAAGTGCATGTGACCCTCTCTCGACGGACCTCTCACTGTGCATTTTCAGGCTGATCAGTTATACAGATCAAGGCAGAAACAGGATGTATTTCAACAAAGGAGGAATAGAGTTATGAACAGCAAAAGTGTGTTTATCGGAATAATGTCGGTAATCTTCTTGTTAGGATGTGCCCATCTGTCCAGAGCAGATGATATGAATAAGGGACCAACGGAAATGGTCCTCCAGACGACAAAAGACAAGGCATCCACACCCAAACCGGCAAACTTTCCTCATGCTGTTCATCAGGCGGCGTTTCAATGCGCCACCTGCCACCACACGAAAAAAGAGGGGAAGCAAAGTCCCTATGTCGCAGGAATGCCTATCCAGAAATGCGAAGATTGTCACTATGTGGGATCTGGAATGCCCAGCGAGGACAATACCGACAAGGGCATTGTCAAACTTGATACCTTCAAGGATGCCGCCCATGCGCGTTGTCGAACCTGTCATAATGAGACCAAAGCCAAAAAACCCGAGTTGAAGGAAAAATGGAAAGGCTGTCTCCCCTGCCATAACAGCTAATCGGGATCGATCACCCATACTGGAAACAAGAAGAGGCTGCTCGGGTGAGCAGCCTCTTCTTGTTTTGCTTGTGTTCACGGGATGTCAGATTCTGTTTATAGGAAAGTCTCTTCATAACCTTGGCCGTGCCATACTGAAATGACTGACTTTCCTGTTTCATTGAGGCTGGTCAGTCTGGTCCAGCGATGCTGGTTAGCGGGCTTTCTCTTTATCTGAATGCTAATCCAGGAATGACCGCTTTAAGTGCCTCCTCGATACTGTTGACTAAAACAAATTCCATTGCCGCCCTGACATAATCGGGCATTTCCTGCAGATCCTTCTGGTTTTCAGAAGGAAGGACGATGCGATGAATGTCGGCCCGCCTTGCAGCCAATACCTTTTCCTTGATACCGCCAACCGGAAGGACAAGGCCGCTCAAGGTGATTTCCCCGGTCATGGCGGTGTCTTTACGGGTCGGCAACCCACTGTATAAAGACGCCAGGGCGGCCACTATGGTGAGGCCTGCGGATGGCCCGTCTTTAGGGATAGCTCCTGCTGGTACATGGATATGTACTGCCCCTTCCGGAATCTCAAAGTTGAATTGTCTGTTTTGAGCCTGGAGATAACTTGTGGCCGCCATTGCCGATTCCTTCATTACTTCACCGAGGTGGCCTGTGAGCGTGATAGTCGTATTGTGGGGGAGATTGATGACCTCAACGTAGAGAACGTCTCCGCCTGATTCTGTCCAGGCAAGCCCTGTAGCCACCCCCGGCGGCAGGGACCGACGCAGCTTTTCGATAAAGAACCGCTCGGGGCCGAGCATCAGTGGCAGATTTTCCTCCCGAATTATCACCGGGTCAGTGACCTGTTCGGCAAACCGTATCGCGACCTTGCGAACCAGTTTGCCGATCATCCTTTCCAACTCCCGGACGCCTGCTTCACGGGTATAACGATGGATGATTTTTGCAAGGGTCTCGTCGGGAAGAGAAAACTGTTCAGCCGTAAGACTTGCCTCCGACCTCTGTCTCGGGATAAGATACTGAATGGCAATCTCTTTTTTCTCTTCCTCGCCATAACCCGAGATATGCAGGGTTTCCATCCGGTCGAACAGCGGTTTTGGAATGGTGTCTACGCTATTGGCGGTGACGATGAAAAAGACATGCGAGAGGTCAAACGGCAGATCGAGGTAATTATCGCGGAAGGTGCAGTTCTGGGACGGGTCGAGGATTTCCATCAGAGCCGCTGCCGGATCGCCCCGGAAGTCCCTGCCCAGCTTATCTATTTCGTCGAGCATCACTAAAGGATTGTTGACGCCGCACCGCCGCAGTGCCTGGATAATTCGCCCCGGCATGGCTCCGATATAGGTGCGCCGATGCCCCCTCAGTTCCGCTTCATCCGACATCCCGCCAAGGCTGAACCGTTCAAATTTTCTTCCCAGCGACCTGGCGATGGACTGCCCGAGAGAGGTCTTTCCCACGCCGGGAGGACCGACAAAACAAAGGATCGGCGATTTGGCGCAGGGATTCAATTTCATCACTGCCAACTGTTCAATTATACGCTCTTTTATGTCCTTGAGGCCATAATGGTCCGTGTCCAGCACCGTACGGGCATTGCGGAGATCCAGATTGTCTTCCGTGCTGGAATTCCAGGGGAGTTCCAGAACCAGGTCCAGGTGTGAACGGGCTACCTGATATTCCGACGACATCGCCGGAATCTGTTGCAGACGGAGGAGTTCCTTTTGTACCTCTTCATGGACGGAATCTGGAAATTTGCAGGCTTCGAACTTTTCTTTCACCTTGGCAAATTCGGTCTCGGACGGATTCGATTCTCCCAACTCCTTCTGGATGGCCTCCAGTTGCTCGCGGAGAATGTATTCGCGCTGGGATTTCGAGATTTTCGATTGGGCTTTTTCGGATATTAATTTTCTCACCTCAAGAATCTGGATTTCGTGGTTTAAATACCCTGCAAGGAGTTGCATCGCAGCCGTGATACTTGATGTTTCAAGCAAGGCTTGGCTGCGCTCAACCGGCATACCCAATAAAAGGCTTAATGGATAAATGATCTGGCCAAATCCCCCCGCAGCCGGTATTTTTTGCGGCATGTTGATTTCCAGATTGGGGTGTGCCAGAGAAAAATATTTTTTCGCCAAATCCAGAATCTCCCCTTCCATCGCCTCCGTCTCAATTCCAAGGTCCTCGATTATCGGCAGCACACGAACCCGAGCCATGAGAAAGGAATTCCTTGCGATGAGTTCGGTCAATTCAACCCGTTCTCCCCCTTGAAACATTATCTGAACCGAGGTATTTGACCGGACAAAGAGACGGACAACTCCGGAGGTGCCCACGGAATAGAGGTCCTGCAGACCGGGATTATTGTTTTGGGAATCCCGTTGCGTGAATATTGCCAGTATCTTGTCTTCCCTGTCGAGGGCATACTCAATAGCAGCTACTGAACGGGGGAGATCTGTGACATAGGGGATGGCGACGTATGGAAAAGCAATGGTATTCTTGACAGGCAAGACCGGTAGTTCATAGGTTCGATTGGAATCAACCATACTCCCTCCTTCGATTTCGTAGGATCGTGAGCTCCGGAATCGGGGCAAACGCCGCCTTAACGCGGGCTAGACAAGATTTTTACGATATGCGATGCTGGGCATACCTTCGATATAGATGCCTTCCAGATAGGAGAGTTTTCTCGGCAGCTGCTGTACCGTGCCCCTGGCAATCAGGAATGTTGCCTTCCTCCCGGCTGCAATCAGTCCCAATTTCTCCATGCCGAAGAACCGTGCTCCGTTTTCCGAGGCGCACCGGACGGTTTCCACCAGTGAATAGCCGGCCTTGATGAACAATTTCATCTCCTCGACCATCGATTCGCCATGCAGTATACCAATGCTGCCGGCTCCGCTTCCCGCGGCAGTTGTCACTCCTGATTTTCTGGCAAAACGCAATTGCGACAATTGCTCGGAGAGCATCTTTTTCCAAAATGCCTCCGCACCGGGAACCGGCTTTCCCGGTGCGACATACCGCTGGGAGAAACGGCAGCACACATCCCCGCCGGTACCCGCCGCGTCCAACGCATTCTTGGCCCGCAGCACTCTGGGGATCCACAGCACATTCTTTTCCGCCATTTTCCTGAGAGTATCCTCGCCCATCCCGTATCCCTGTTCAATGGCATCGCAGCCTGCTTCAAGCGCCTCATCGACCTGCCGCAAGCCATTGGCTACCACCACCGCCTTTTTCCTGCCTCTATGCTGCAGAATGCGGCACAGGTCTTTATGGTCAAGCCGGGGGGGTGGGCTTTCTTCATCATCTATATCAGCGGAATATTCAATCTTGATAAAATCGCCGCCTGCTGATGTATCAGGCACACAATCCTTCCCGCTCAGGCAGCTCTGGCCAGGTGTTCGAATGTCGAGTATTCTCTCCAGTTCCATCACACTGCGAGCGTGTTCCACCAAGCCGGTTATGTCATCGCCGTCGGCCACTCCCAGTACCCCATGTGCATGACAATACCGGATATGCCGGACCAGCATGGCGGCTTTTTCCGCAAAGCCCGCGTCCTCCAGGGATAGCCGCACCTTCCTGTCCACAGATGGCGATCGCGACAGGGAAACGCTGCAGTCAACCAGCGGCGGCAGTATGGTGCAATGGGAAAAGTCATCGATTTCCGCCCCGGCATTGCGGGGGAGGCGTTCTGCAGAGTCAATGGCGGTTATGATGCCGTTCTTCACTGCCAGGAAGACATTCTTGCGCACCGCTGAGCCGCTGCCGTCAATGAAGCTTCCCGCTACTATGAACCGGGTGTTGTTCATGGAGTGTGTATCCTGATGAATATTGTTGTGCTTTTAATGAAATCCAGCACAATTAAAACCTGTTATCCGCGCCTGTATCATTCAATCTTCTTCTGTATTTTACCACAATAACGGACCATTGTTGACAGACTCTATCAAGAACTATTAAATAGTTATTACCAATCCAAAGAATATAAAAATTATCTCGAAAGGACCTGCAATGGCAATAATTACGGTTTCTCGTGGCTCGTATCACCGCGGCAAAGAAGTAGCGGAAAAATTAGCACGGAAATTAGGATACACCTGCATCTCCAGAGAGATTCTTCTCGAGGCCTCAAAAGAATACAATATCCCGGAGATCAAGCTCATCAGGGCCATCCAGGATGCCCCCACGATTCTTGAACGGCTGACGCGGCAAAAAAGCAAATACCTTACCTTCATCCGGGCAGCCTTGTTAAAACATGTGCAAAGAGACAACGTGGTTTATCATGGGCTGTTTGGCCATTTTTTTCTGCAGGATATTCCGCATGTTCTCAAGGTTCGCATTGTGGCTGATATGGATTCGCGAGTAGCGGACGAAGTGAAGAGAGAGGCTATCTCTGAGGTGAAAGCGCGTGAATTACTGATGAAAGATGATCAGGAAAGGCGCAAATGGTCTCTCTATTTATATGGAGCCGACTGGTGGGACGCCACTCTGTATGATTTAGTCATCCATCTTAAAACTATCAAAGTGGATTATGCTGTGGACCTTCTCAGCGAAATGGTGCGACAGCCCGAGTTCCAAACCACACAGGATTCTCAGGACGCCATCAACAACCTGGTAGAAGCGGCAGCCATGGAGGTGGATCCAATATGGTGGAATGCTTCCTCGAGAGAATAATTGCAGATAAGAATTGTTTGAGATCCGAAAAGGACTTTCTGCTAAATGTCGCATAATCCGAAAGAGAAAATATATATTATCGGGGCCTTGGGGGTTGTCTTCGGCGACATCGGCACCAGTCCCCTGTATACAATTAAGATCTGCTTCATCGGGGCGCACGCATTGAACCCTTCACCCGGAAATATCATGGGAGTGGTCTCCATGATATTCTGGTCTCTCACTCTCGTCGTCAGTATTAAATATGCACTGTTCATTATGCGGGCAGATGACGGAGGACAAGGCGGCATTTTTGCAATGCTGGCCTTGCTCCATAAAAAACTCGGATCCAATTTGGGACGGGGTCTGGTTCTTGGCGGTCTCTTTGGCTCTGCCCTGCTCTACGGGGACGGACTGATCACGCCGGTTATTTCAGTCCTGTCCGCCCTGGAGGGGCTGGAAGTCGCCACCTCCCAGGCTCGGCCTTTTGTGGTGCCTCTCACTTGCATAATCCTGGTTGTCCTGTTCAGCTCTCAGAGTCGCGGGACCGGGCTTATCGGCAGGCTTTTCGGGCCGGTGATGATACTCTGGTTCATCGTTATCGCCGGACTGGGCATCTCGGCCATTCAACGGAATCCAGAGATAGTAACCGCAGTAAATCCCTCTTATGCGGTGCAATTATTTATAAATAACTCCTGGGCGGGATTCTCAATTATCGGTGTTGTGGTGCTCTGCGTTACAGGATGTGAGGCGCTCTATGCGGATATGGGTCATTTCGGCGCACGATCTATTCGCATTTCATGGTATTGCATTGCCTTTCCTGCTTTACTGTGCAACTACTTTGGGCAGGGAGCCTTGGTCTTGCATGCCCCTCAAACGGCCACGGATCCTTTTTATCATCTGGTGCCCCAATGCCTGCTCTACCCGATGGTCGTACTGTCTACGGCAGCCACCATTATTGCCTCCCAGGCCATCATTTCAGGGGTTTTTTCTTTAACCAGACAGGCCGTCCAATTGGGGTTCTTTCCTCGTTTGCGTGTTGTTCACACATCCGGGATGGCAGAAGGCCAGGTGTATATCCCGGATGTGAACCTCATGATGCTGATGGCTGCTATCGCACTGGCCCTCTATTTCAAGACCTCCAATAATCTTGCCGATGCCTACGGCATTGCCGTAACGACAGATATGTTTATTACATCCTTGGTGTTTTTTTTCATTACAAGGCGGATCTGGAATTGGAATCTGGCAAAGTCCCTGTCCTTGTGTCTTCTGTTCTGGATAATGGATCTGACATTCTTCATTTCCTGTCTCGGCAAGGTCGCTACCGGCGGCTGGTTCCCGTTGACCATGGCGTTTGCAATCATGTTCATGATGGTCACCTGGTGGGACGGCTGGAAAATGCTGGCAATCAAGGTCTTGACAATGACTGTTTCAACAGACAGGTTCCTTGAGAAGGTGGCGACTGAACAACCCTTGCGTTCTGCCGGTACAGGCGTGTTTCTCTCCACTTTTCATAAAGAAGTCCCTCCCATGTTGTTCAGATACCTCAGCCAGACCAGCGCCTTACCCGAGAAATTGGTGATCCTCTCGCTCCTGACTGCCGACGTCCCTGAGGTGGAAGAATCCAGACGGCTGGAAATCAAGGATTTAGGGCAGGGGGTATATCGAATGACTGCCAATGTTGGATTCATGGAGACTCAGGATGTCCCGCAACTGTTGGCATTAGCACGGAAAAAAGGGCTTTCCGTTGACCTTGATACCATCACATATTATATGGGACGCGTTACCCTTGTGCCGACGAGTAAAAAATCAATATCGCGATTTCGGCGGTTTCTCTTTATCTTTATGCATCGCAACGCCATTAACCCTTCAGTTTATTTATGTATTCCTCCATCAAAGGTTTTGGAAATAGGCGTCCAGATGGAGTTTTGAGAGTAATAAACTCTCAAAAGACTGGACGATTTGGTTCAGACCCATAACGGTTTTAGAAAGCGATCTGGAGGTCCAATGAAAAGCGAGGATGACTGCCAAACACAAGCAGCGGGACTGCGCCAACGGGCAGAGAAGATTTTCCAGCAGAGAATAGTGTCGACATGTGCAAACCTTGAGTCCATGCCGCTTGAAGAAATTCGGCGGATTATCCATGAACTGCAAATTCACCAGATCGAACTTGAAATGCAGAACGAGGAGTTGCTACGCACACAAGAACAGCTTGACTGCCAGAAAGAACGATATTTCGACCTCTACGACCTGGCGCCCTTTGGTTATTGCACAGTCAATGAAAAGGGGCTGATTCTTGAGGCCAACCTCACGGCCTCCACCCTTTTAGGCGTGGTTCGCGGAGAACTGATTGGCCAGCCACTCTCGTATTTTATTCTCAAGGAAGACCAGGATATCTATTACCTGCATAAGAAGCAGCTTTTTCAAACCGGTGAACCGCAGTCATGCAAACTGCGAATGGTTAAAAAAGAGAGGACGATTTTCTGGGCGCATCTGGAAGCTAAAGTCAATAAGGACGTGGAGGGGATGCCGGAGCTTCGGATCGTACTGAGCGATATCTCTGAGAGTAAATTTAAGGAAGACATGGTCGAGCTTGCAACTCGCTTGATCGCCCAGATCAGCACGCCGGAAGATTTACACCAGCGCATGTCGAGCCTGGCTGTTTCCCTGCAAAATATAACAGGATGTGAAGCGGTTGGCATCCGCCTGAAAGAAGGGGATGACTATCCATATTATGTAACCAGCGGCTTTCCTTCAGCATTTGTCCAGGCAGAAACTCATCTGTGCGTAGAAAAACCGGCTGGCGAGATCCTCAGAGATAACATAGGCAATCCTGTTCTTGAGTGTATGTGCGGTAACATTCTGCAAGGCCGGTTCGATCCTGCTAAACCCTTCTTCACTGTCAAGGGCAGCTTCTGGTCCAACGGGACGACCGCTCTGCTTGCCACAACTACCGACGCTGACCGCCAGGCCCGGACCCGCAACCGTTGCAATGGCGAGGGCTATGAATCGGTAGCTCTCGTTCCTCTTCGCATCAACAATCAGAGTTTAGGCCTGCTGCAGTTTAACGATCACCGCCCGGACCGTTTCAGCCCGGCCCTGATTGCCCATTTCGAAAAAATCGCCGACATTATTACTATCGCCCTTTGGCGCAGCCAGATTGAAGAACGTATACAGGCAAGCGAGGCGCTGTACCGCGGCATTGGAGAATCAATTGATTACGGCGTATGGGTCTGCGCTCCAGATGGACGAAATACCTACGCCAGTGAGAGTTTTCTCAACATGGTGGGAATTACGCAGGAGCAGTGTTCAGACCTCGGCTGGGGTGATGTGCTGCATTCCGGACGATTCTGAACGCACTCTCGCAATGTGGCAAGAATGCGTCCGCACAGGTGGTATGTGGGATGTTGAACACCGGTTCAGGGGAGCAGACGGCAAGTGGCACTGGGTGCTTGCGCGCGGTGTGCCCATCAGGAACAGGCACGGTGAGATCGTCAACTGGGCAGGTATCAATCTCGACATTACGAAACGTAAACAAAGCGAAGAACTACTCCGGGCAAATGAAGAGAAATTCAGAACAGTAGCCGATTATATCCATGATTGGGAATACTGGAAGGCGTCTGATGGCAGCCTCATCTATGTTACTCCATCCTGCGAGCGCATTACCGGTAACAGGGCAGGGGAGTTCTATCAAGACCCCGGACTCTTGACCAGTATCATACATCCGGATGATCGCCAAAATTTTCGTCAACATATAGATACCGCACTTCCGGTCAAAGGGGATTATCGAAAAATTGAATTTCGCATCCTGATCAAGAGTGGCGAAGAACGGCTGATTGAGCATATTTGCACGGAGGTCTTTGATCGGGAAGGAACGTCCTTGGGCCGCCGGGTCAGCAACCGGGATATTACTCAGCGCAGAAGGGCGGAGATGGCCCTGCTGGAGAGTGAAAAACTCTATCGCTCCTTGTTTGAAAACATGATGAATGGTTTTGCCTATTGCCGGATGCTGTTTGAAAACGGAAAACCAAGTGACTTTATGTATCTTGCCGTCAATGAAGCTTTCGAACAGCAGACGGGCCTCAAGAATGTTGTCGGCAGAAAAGTAACTGAGATAATTCCTGGAATCCAGGACAAAGACCCGAGGCTTTTTGAGATCTATGGTGAAGTGGCGCAGACCCACAAGCCCGCCCACTTCGAGATGTTTGTCGAAGCCATGAAAATGTGGTTTTCAATCGCGGTTTATTGCCCTCTGCATGAACATTTTGTTGCAGTATTCGATGTGATCACTGAACGCAAACAAGCTGAAGAGGCCCTGCGTGAGAGCGAAAAACGTTTGCAACTTGTGCTTGATGGCAGCCAATTGGGTTTTTGGGACTGGAATATCGAGACAGGCGAAGTTATCCGCAATGCCCGTTGGGCCGAAATGCTCGGCTACACCTTGGAGGAAATTGAATCTTCCGTTGAACAGTGGAGCGATCTTCATCATCCCGATGACCGTGAGTATGCCTGGAAATCACTCAATGACCATTTGGAAGGACGCACACCGGCCTATAAAGTTGAATACCGCATGCTCACAAAGGATGGGCAGTGCAAGTGGATACTTGATCAGGCGAAAATTGTCAGCAGAGACTCTCAGGGAAAACCGTTGAGGATGTGCGGCACGAAAACGGATATTACAGAACGGAAGGGAGCTGAACAAGAACGGGAAAAACTGCAGGCCCAGTTGAATCAAGCGCAAAAAATGGAATCGGTAGGGCGTTTGGCTGGCGGCGTGGCCCATGACTTCAATAATATGCTTGGCGTTATACTCGGTTACACGGAAATGGCCCTCGATCAAGTCGATCCGTCCAGTCCGCTCTATCAGGATCTTCATGAAATTTATAAGGCTGGCAGTCGTTCAGCGGATATCACGCAACAGTTGCTGGCCTTTGCCCGGAAACAGACTATCCAGCCAAAGATACTCGATCTGAATGTTGCCATTGAAAGTATGCTCAAGATGTTGCAGCGCCTTATGGGTGAAGATATCGATCTGGCATGGGTGCCGGGATTGAGTCTTGGAAATATCAAGATGGACCCGTCGCAGCTGGATCAGTTACTGGCCAATCTCTGTGTCAATTCCCGTGATGCTATTCAGGGTGTGGGTAAAGTCACTGTTGAAACGGGTATGGTAACCTTTGATGAAGAATACTGCGCAAGTCATGAAGGCTCTACGCCAGGTGTGTTCATTCTGCTGACTGTCAGTGACAATGGCTGCGGTATGGACAAAGAAATTTTACACAAGATATTCGAACCTTTTTTCACCACGAAGGAGGCCGGCAAAGGGACTGGTCTTGGTCTGGCAACGGTGTATGGTATCGTACGGCAGAACAATGGATTTATTAACGTCTACAGCGAACCGGGTGATGGAACGACAGTTAATATTTACCTGCCTGTTCACCAGAGCGATAGCGGAGAAATTAAAGCGAAAACCACAACGGATATTCCGTCGGGCGGCAATGAAACCATCCTGCTTGTTGAAGATGAGGATTTAGTGTTGAAACTGGCCAAATCCATGCTTGAAAAATTAGGCTATACAGTGCTGACAGCAAAGACACCCGCCGAAGCGATACACCTGGCGGAGGCTCATGCTGATAAAATACATTTGCTGGTCACTGACGTCGTCATGCCAGGAATGAACGGACGTGATTTATCCGGTCATTTAAGCTCCCTCTATCCAGATATAAAGACGCTGTTCATGTCCGGGTATACGGCAAATGTTATAGCCCATCGGGGGATACTTGATGATGGTGTCCGCTTCATTGCTAAACCTTTCTCCATCCAGAATCTTGCCGTTAAGGTTCGGGAAGCGCTTGCACGGCAATAGATATCCTGGCTGCAGAGTTCCGGTGGCCATTTGCGGTCAACAATTAAGCCAATATCCGACTATGATAAAAAAATTTTTTCAGAATGGATCACTGAAGACACGCGTAACGCTCCTCACGCTGGCGCTCTTTCTGAGCAGCATCTGGATCGTGACGTTCTTTATCAGCAGCACCTCGATCCGGAAAGTACAGAACCTGGTCAGTGACCAGCAGTTTTCAACGGCTTCCTTAGTGGCCGATCAGATCAATCAGGAGCTGGAAGAAAAAATTAAATCGCTGGAAAGCCTCGCCCTTTCCGTTAGCCCGCTTATGCGAGGAAATTCCGGGAGCTTGCAGGCAATTCTGGAACAGCAGTCAGCCATTGGTCTGTTCAATTCCGGCATGTTTATTACCGACGGTGACGGTATCGCTATTGCCAGTGTTCCCTTGTCTGCAGAAAGAACCGGCGTCAATTTTATGGATAGAGATCATATCCGTGCCGCACTCAAAGAGGGGAAAACGACTATCAGCCGGCCAGGGATGGGTAAAATGTTAATGGCGCCGGTTATTACTCTTGTGGTACCTGTCCGTGATGCCCGGTCCCAGGTTATTGGCGTCCTGGCTGGGGTCACTGATCTGAGTAAATCCAATTTTCTGGACAAGATTACCCAACATACCTACGGCAATACCGGCGGTTATGTGCTTGCTTCACCCCAGGACAAGTTATTTGTGACTGGTACAGACAAGAATTTCATCATGAAGCCGTTTCCTCCCTTGGGCGTTAACGCATTGCTGGATCGGTATGTGCAGGGGTTCGAGGGTTCTGGTGTCGTAAAAGATGCTCGTGATGTTGTCGTGTTGTCAGCCGCAAAACGCATACCAATTACAGGCTGGTTTCTTGTTGTGAGAATGCCGTTGGAAGAAGCTTTTGCTCCAATTCATGAAATCCAGAAGCGAATGTCGCTGGTTGTAATCTTCATGAGCCTGGTGACGGTTTGTTTGACGTGGTGGATGTTGAAACGCCAACTTGCTCCGATGCTCACAGCCGTGAGAATATTAGACTCTCAGCCGAATAGCGGCCTGCCCTCGAAACTCTTGCCTGTCTCTTGCCATGATGAGATCGGTAAACTGATGAGTGGATTTAACCGTTTGCTGGAGACTCTTAGGCAACGTGACCTCTCTCTGCGTGCAAGCCGTAAGCAGTTATCAAACATCATTGAATTTTTGCCGGATGCCACGCTGGCCATTGATAAAGAAAAACGTGTCATCATCTGGAATAAAGCCATTGAAAAAATGACAGGCATTCCAGCTTCAGAGATGATCGGCGAAGACGACCACGCATACACAATTCCTTTTTATGGTGTCAGGCGGCGGCAGATGATGGATCTGATCTTTGAGAATGATGAGGAGATCGGAAGTCTTTATCCTTGGATTTCTCGTGAAGGTGACGCCCTCACAGCAGAGGTGTTCTGTAGTGCCTTGTACGGTGGCAAGGGAGCATGGATTTTTTTGAAGGCTGGGCCTCTTTATGATCAGAATGGCAGTTTAATCGGTGCGATTGAAAGTATCCGGGATATTACCGAGCGAAAGCTGGTTGAACAGAACTACCAGATTCTGTTCAATGAGATGCTGGATGGTTTTGCCCAGCATGAAATTATCAATGATGAGGCAGGGAACCCGATTGATTATCGTTTCCTTGCTGTCAACCCTGCATTTGAGCGGATTACCGGCTTGAAGGCGGCAGATCTTATCGGTCGACGGGCGTTGGAGGTCATGCCTGGGATCGAGCGGTCCCTGATCGGGACCTATGGCAAGGTTGCCATCACCGGTCAGCCAGCCTTTTTCGAAAATTATGCCGACGACATACAGAAATATTTCAAGGTTGCGGTCTTCCGCCCGATGCCAGGCCAGTTCGTTTGTATTTTTTCCGATATTACAGAGCGTAAAATAGCTGAAGACGAAAAGAAAAAGATGGCAGATCAGCTTCAGCACGCCCAAAAGATGGAAGCCATCGGCACCCTGGCCGGAGGAATAGCCCATGACTTTAACAATATCCTTGGTGCAATTTTAGGTTATGCAGAAATGGCTCGTGAAGATTGTCCTCAAGAATCAATCCTCGCTAATGATCTCGATCAGGTTGTGCTGGCGGCAACAAGGGCAAAAGATCTTGTTAAACAGATCCTCACTTTCAGCCGTCAGACGGAAACGGAAAGGATTCCCATACAACCGGCTATCATGGTGAAGGAAACGATTAAAATGCTCCGCTCTTCCCTGCCGACAACCATCGATATTCAGCAGGATATTGATGCCGAGGCGAGTTTTATTCTTGCGGATCCGACCCATATTCATCAGATACTGATGAATCTCTGTACCAACGCCTATCATGCTCTGGAAGAAACAGGCGGAATTCTTTCCATTTCGTTGCGAAGCAAGGTCCTCTCCTCTCAAGACTTAGCTGGCAATCCATACATTGAACCTGGAGATTTTCTGGAGTTGTCTGTCAAGGACAACGGATCGGGAATCCCGCTTGCGATACAAAATAAGATCTTTGATCCATACTTCACGACAAAGGAGACAGGGAAAGGAACCGGTATGGGGCTTGCCATTGTCCATGGAATTATAAAAAAATACGGTGGATTTATAACCTGCACCAGTACCGTCAGGGAAGGGACGGTCTTTAATATTTTCCTCCCGATCTTTAAAGGACAGGCCTACCCTGAAATAAAACCCTTACGATTCACTGTTAGAGGGACAGAGCGCATTCTCTTTGTTGATGATGAAGATATATTGGCGAAAATGGGCCAAACTTTGCTTGAACGGCTGGGGTATACAGTAACTGTTCGGACAGACAGCCTTGAAGCGCTTGCCGCCTTCCAGAATCAGCCTGATGGCTTTGATCTGGTTATCACCGACCAGACCATGCCGGGGATAACGGGAATCGATCTCGCCCGAAAAATACTGCAGATTCGGCCTGATATGCCGATCATCCTTTGCACGGGATACAGCAGTCAAATTTCTGCTGAAAAAGCCAGATCCTATGGAATTAAAGGATTTGCGATGAAGCCTTTACATAAAAAAGACATCACCACGCTGATTAGAAAAGTGCTTGATGAAGGAAATGATCTTGTCCAGAATGGGGAACGATTGCCTTGAAAGCCGCAATAAGCCTTCTTTGTCCTGGAGTCTGCTACGAGGTGGCCGGTACTCAGAAGTAAGGTTCCAGATTCACCTCGCAGTTTTCTACACCCGGCAGGTGGGCGATCATTTCCTCTATTCGGGTGGAGATGATCGTATGCTGATTTTCCGGGGCCTTCAGGTTGATGGAAACCTTGCTGTCCTTGGCTGAAACCGAAGCGTGGGGAAAATCGAAGAGGGTTCTGTTGACCAGGGCCGCAAGGGCTGAATCGGCAAGGATCTTCCGGGATTCCGAGGTCTCCTGAAACAACGGCGAGGCGGCGGCTGTGGCAATGAGGTCCACAACTTCCTCTTCATCCAGGTGGCCTACTTTGATGACCATATTGTAATTTTCCGAATCCACGACATCTGTGCCATAGAGCAGCATCCTCCACTTGCTGCGTTCTTCCTCGTCTTTCTGCAGGATAATCCGCGCATCTTCCTCTGAAATGTTTTGGCGGGCCATTTCGGTCTCGATACGGCTTTTCGGGTCAGTAATTATCCGGACCTTGAGGACATGGGAGATATTCTTGACAAAGTAATGACCACCCAGACCGTGATACACTATGTTGCTGTCCAGAAAATGCTGGAGGATGGCCGACCGTAGCGCAGTCATAATACGCGTTTTCCCGTGCGGGAAACGTTCGAGTATTGAAAATGTATCATGGACCCCTCTCACCAGTGTAACCTCGGGGAGAAGAAATTCCTCCAGATCTTCAATGACCTGATCGCGGGAAATGCAGCGGTATCCGAGTCTTTTCGCAAGTTTCTCGGCAATGGATTTGCCGTGGTAATAGCTTCCTCGGGATATAGTGATAATCGGCATCAGGATCTCCTTGGAGTTGTACAGTATAGTTGAATGAGGAATTTGCTCCCGGTTCAGGGCTGTAAGAGAGTGACGTCCATTGCCTTCCTTGCTCAGTCGGTTCAGCATAAAAACGGAGAAACAGTATCAAAAGAAGAGTCTCCCACTATTTATTTATAGCCTGAAAATCAAAGAAGGTGAATCGGTGTTGAACCTATTTTTTGTACATTTTAACAGTGTGATAGGTAGGATTAGACCCTACACGGGTATTTGGGGTACAGAGACAATATAAGACAATTGTTCCTCTGATAGCCTGTCACGACCCGTTAGTCGGTTTGTCCCCTACCTGCAGTGGAGGGTGAACCTACTGCAAAATAAGGTTCTAGCTGATTTACGTTCCAGATCATTGTCTATATATACTCAAGATCTAAGGATTGTTGATTTTTTAACTTTTATGTTCTTCATCCCCCTGCTTGGAACGAACAGACGGAAATCAGTGCCTTTCATCCGGAGGTGAATAATGGTATCCATAGCGAACATTATCGTATGTCTTTTATTAATCCCGGTTCTGTTGATTGCCGTCCCGCTGTTAATTCTTGTAATTCGATTGGCCTTTCTATACCTGCAATGGGTATATTCCATAATAAAAATGGCAGGGTCGAGAAACTCCTCCCTCCCTCTGGGCTGTTGCGAAGCAGAAGATAAAGACTCAAGAGGGTAAGGATATCCTTGCACGGAGGCAGAGCTGATATCTGTCCTGGACTGAATCAACAACTTCTCTCGTGCCAAATGCCGTTTCCTCTGACGGGTCAATGCATGTACCTCCTTCTTTTGGAGAGATACAAAGACTTCTTTTCTGGTTTTTGCAAGAGAGCCGATTGGAGAAGAGGAGGGACGTGACGAAAACAGCGTATGATCTGCCCTGCCTGTATGCAGAGAGCAGCAGAGACAGGCAGGGCAGGGATCCGGATTGCAGAGGAGAGGCTATTCTCCCAGCAGGACGGCCTTGAAGTATTCGCGATTCATCCTGGCGATGTTGCTGATGGAGATCCCCTTGGGGCAGACCGCCTCGCATTCCCTGGCGTTGGAGCAGTAGCCGAAGCCTTCTTCATCCATGGTCGCCACCATCGCCAAGGCCCGCGCTTTTCTCTCGGCCTGGCCCTGGGGCAGGAGGCACAGCTGTGAAATCTTGGCGCTGGTAAACAGCATGGCCGCACCGTTGGGGCAGGCTGCGACACAGGCGCCGCATCCGATACAGGCCGCGGCGTCCATGGCCAGCTCGGACGTCTTGGCTGGGATCGGGATGGAATTGCCGTCCGGGCTGCCGCCGGTATTGACCGAGACATAGCCGCCGGACTGGATGATGCGGTCAAAGGCAGAGCGGTCGACGATCAGGTCTTTTCTGATGGGGAAGGCACGGGATCTGAAGGGTTCAATGACCAGCACATCGCCGTTTTTGAAATTGCGCATATGCAGCTGGCAGAGCGTCGTTTCCTTTTCCGGACCATGGGCCACCCCGTTGATCACCGAGCCGCACATGCCGCAGATCCCTTCCCGGCAGTCATGATCGAAGGCCACGGGATCTTTCCCTTCACGGGTCAGCTTTTCATTCAAGACATCCAGCATCTCCAGAAATGACATATCGGTCGAGATGCCGCCCAGGGTATATATCTGGAGATTTCCCGGAGAGTCGCTGTCCTTCTGCCGCCAGATCTGCAAAGTGAGGTCAATAGTGCTCATTGTAATCTATGAAATTTGAGGTTTGAGGAGCGGTCGATATCCCTATTTATAACTTCTCTGGCTTGGAGTCACGAATTCAAAGCTCAGAGGTTCTTTCTGCATCAGAGGCTCGTGTTCGTCGCCTTTGTATTCCCAGACGGAGACATGCGAGAAATTGGCGTCGTCGCGCTTGGCCTCATGCTCCTCGGTCTGGCTCTCCTCTCGGAGATGGCAGCCGCAGGATTCCTCCCGCGTCAGGGCATCCCGGACCATGATCTCGCCGAATTCGAGGAAATCGGCAACCCGGCCTGCCCGCTCCAGCGACTGATTCAGCTCGCCGCCGATACCGGGGATGAAGACCTTGTCCCAGAACGTCTCGCGGATGCCGGGGATCTGCGCCAGGGCCTTTTCAAGACCTTGCCTGTTTCGGGCCATGCCGCAGTTGTCCCAGAGCAATTTGCCCAGCTCCTTATGGATCTCGTCGACGGTGACCTTGCCTGCGGGACCGGCTGTGCTGTTGCGCAACAGTCTGTGAAGCTTGTCGCCCACCTCCTTCTGGATGGCAAGAAACTGCGGGTCCGAAATGGAAACGGCCTCAAGCTTATTGGTTCCCAGATAGTGGGCGATGGAGGTGGCGATGATGAAATAGCCGTCGGCCAGGCCCTGCATCAGGGCGCTGGCGCCCAGGCGGTTGGCCCCATGATCGGAAAAGTTGCATTCTCCTATGGCGAAGAGACCGGGGATGGTCGTCATCAGATCGTAATCGACCCAGAGTCCGCCCATGGTGTAATGGACCGCCGGGTAGATCATCATCGGCTCATGCAGGGGGTTGCTGGCGGTAATCTTTTCGTACATCTGAAAGAGATTGCCGTACTTCTTCAGGATCGTCGCCTGGCCATCCCTCTTTATTGCATCGGCAAAATCAAGATAGACGGCAAGCCCGGTGCTCCCCACGCCCTTGCCCTGATCGCATTGCTCCTTGGCGTTTCTGGAGGCCACGTCTCTGGGCACCAGGTTGCCGAAGCTCGGATACTTCTTCTCAAGATAGTATTCTCTCTCCGCGTCGGGGATCGCCGAGGCTGGCCGTTTGTCGCCTGTGGCAACCGGCACCCAGACCCGGCCGTCGTTCCGCAGGCTTTCGCTCATCAGCGTCAGCTTCGACTGGTAATCGCCATGCACCGGGATGCAGGTCGGATGAATCTGGACAAAACAGGGGTTCGCAAAACCCGCGCCATGCTTGTAGGCCCGCCATGAGGCCGTGACATTGGAGGCCATGGCATTGGTGGACAGAAAATAGGCATTCCCGTATCCGCCCGTCGCCAGGATGACGGCATCGGCGGCATGGTTCTCCAGCGCTCCGCTGATCAGATTCCGGGTGACGATGCCACGGGCCCGGCCGTCCACAACCACCAGATCCATCATCTCCCGCCGGGGATACATCTTCACCCCGCCTTTATGAATCTGCCGCGACAGCGCGCTGTACGCCCCGAGAAGAAGCTGCTGGCCGGTCTGCCCTCTGGCATAAAAGGTCCGGGAGACCTGCGCCCCGCCGAAGGACCGGTTGGCCAGCGTCCCGCCGTATTCCCTGGCAAAAGGCACGCCCTGAGCGACACATTGGTCGATGATGTCGTTGCTGACCTGGGCCAGGCGGTAGACATTGGCCTCCCTGGCCCGGAAATCCCCGCCTTTGATGGTGTCGTAAAAGAGGCGGCGGATCGAATCCCCGTCATTCTGATAGTTCTTGGCCGCATTGATGCCGCCTTGCGCGGCAATTGAATGGGCACGCCGCGGGCTGTCCTGGATGCAGAAGGTATGGACTTCATAACCCTGCTCGGCCAGTGTGGCCGACGCAGATGCCCCGGCAAGCCCTGTGCCGACAACGATAACTTTGTATTTCCTTCGATTTGCGGGATTGACAAGCTTATTGGCAAACCTGTGGTTGTCCCATTTTTCTGCCAGGGGACCGGCCGGGGTTCGTGACGTGAGTTCCATTGTAAAGACCTTTTATTCTACCGGAAGAAGAGTGATTTGAGCCAGATGGACAACGTATCATCTGAATCAACAGCAGCACTTAAAACGATGCGCCGATACCTGTCATAAAATAGAGAGCAATCCCTCCGAACAGCAGGAGAAAAAACAGGGGAACAACCAAAGTCAATTTCGCAATCAAAGGATTATATTTTGGATGATTGACGCCAAAGGTCTGCAGCATGCTCCAGAAACCGTGGCTGAGATGCAGAGCCAGGGCCGCAAAGGCCGCCAGGTAGAAAAGACCGTAAAAGAAATGACCCAGCAGGCGTTTTACCGTCTCTGAAATAACCTCATGCTCGGGTCCGAAGGCGAAACCGGTGACATGCACCAGAACGAAGACAAGGATGAAGAGCCCGCTGTACGGCATCGTCTTCGATGCAAGAGGATTGGCGACAACACGGGCTGAAACACTGTAACGCGATGCCGCCGTCTGTCTGTTCTGCAGATACAGCACTGTGCCGACACTGATATGGACAAGAAAGACCAGAAATATTCCGGAACTGAACAGGAGAACTATCAAAGGATGACTATGCAGCTCATCGGCATAGCCTTGAAAAACCGCCCTGCTCATGTAGATGGTGGCGTTCCCTGCAGCATGGCTGCACAGAAACAGCAGCAACATCAACCCTGACAAGGACATTATCGCTTTCTTGCCAATCGAAGATGAAACAAATCTGACGAACCACATACGCGTTATCCTTGGATTGAATGGGAATGGAGGATGGAGACCTT
>Ga0214250_1000046_pt1 | contig 56403 bp, 47 predicted proteins | sample TroBogypolimnion_35_FD_153088 | JGI IMG/M metagenome (GOLD analysis project Ga0214250, IMG submission 153088) | Freshwater microbial communities from Trout Bog Lake, WI - 29JUN2009 hypolimnion | ecosystem: Environmental > Aquatic > Freshwater > Lake > Hypolimnion/Profundal zone | place: Trout...
TGAGATAGAAGGATAATTATGAAAAACGCCGCACTGGCATTTTATTGATTTGTCAAGTAAATTCATAATATTATGTCGTTTTTTTGCTCCTGCTTCTATTGCAAATTCTTAACCGGACATCACTGAGTTTTTTTATGTGTTTTTTTGTTTTCTTTAATGCAGCTGACTGTTACGGGGACCCTTTTTTCCTTAACTCCAAAAATATTGTGCGATGACTCTCCGAATCGAAACCCGGCTGCTACTTTCGGATGTGTATTGTAAAATTCTTTGAAATCGGTGCCATCCCACCAAAAAGCTCCATTGGAAGGATCAACTCCTTCACCTTTTAGGGCTTCTTTCGCAGAGTTAACCGCAATTTTCATACCTGTATTTTTATTGATATCACAGAGTTTCGCGATTATTAATACATTAAATCGTACGTTATCTCCATTCGCCGCCTTCGCATAATCGGGTTCTGCCTTTAGTAATGCAGAAATGCTCTTATTGCCCCAGGCCCTGGCTCGATTTGCAACCGCATGCGCGACACCCGATATTTCATCAGGAATATCATCTTTGGACGCTTCGCCGTAGGCAATTGCAACAAGCAGTCTCGTTTCTTCATCAATTTCACCAGTGACGGCTCCAGTTAAATCAGTCATATCGGTTTTCCCCAGGCAATTATTTTTATTGGTGACGACATCGGAAATTCAGCAGTTTTCCCGTTATCATCAAGGGTACTTTCAAGCAGCAGCCCATCGGGGGAATGGACCGAATAGTGCATATCGAGGGCCTCGCCGTCACTTGCTCTAAACTCAAAATATTGTACAAAATCTTCTTCGTTACGCGCTGCATTCTGTGTTTCGTGTAAAAAATCAACAAATCCCCTATGATTAAAGGGAAGAGGCCCTAATGACTCGATTCGGTCATCTGTTTGCGGTAAATAACCAGCGCCGCTCAGGGAAATAATTTTAGGCGGAGCAGGGCAATTACAAAGAAGAATATCATTCTCTAAAGCGCATTCTTTCTTGTCGGTTTTGTGTCGATAAGGCCCACCGAATTTTGCAATAGTGCCAATGCTTTTACACTTGTCACAGTACGCTTTGCCTCCAATTAAGGCGGCTGCGCGGTTATCTACGCAAGGAGCAAAATCGCTATGCTCCAAGACCTTGCCGCCGCCGGCGGGTGCATCTCCAACAAGCAACCATTTTCGCATCATAATTTTATTCCGTGAGTAAAGTTTGCTGAGTTTCTACGGATAGACACGTGATTGAGTTCTCGACCAGGAATCCTTCAATTTTGTCGTCAATAAACACGGTGATGGATATCCCTGGATTGTGCGTACACACATCGTAATCACCGTTATCGATGTGGCTCCAATATGGCAATGACGTGGTCGCCATCATTCATAGCAACCCCTGACCTGAACTGCTTTGGCCTCGGTGCCACATCGGGATCAGAAAAATAGATCATCCGGTTAAACGGATGATCCGTAAATCAAGATCATTAATCTTTATCGATGGTCTCAAATGTCTTTCCGAAGGGATTTCAAACGCCATTTATTTGTAATGATCAACCTCATCGTAGACGATCATCTTGATGGAGTCTAGAAATATTTTACACATTTATTTGTGAGGCAATGGTTCAATATTTTTGAGTTCATTGCACTGGTGCAGCGCAGCGAGGGGCGAAAAAGGCCTGTCGGCAAATGGGCAACAGGGGATTAAGGCAGTCGTGTGGAGAGTAAGAGAGAAGATTTGCATTAATACTGTTTGGATGTTAGGGTTATCTGTTCCGAAAAATCAATATTGAACAGACTTATTTGCCTAACGAAGGCCTTGTATCGTCATGTATCGTCAAACATTTAAATGGATATATCACAATGCGTTGCGTACTCATCAGTTCTCTACTGCTGGCCTGGACTCTCTTGACTGCATCCGGATATGCAGCCGTTCTGGAAAATCAACCACTTGATCATGCCTATGCCCTGTGCGGTCAAAAAGGATGCGGCCTGGTGAATGATAGAGGCGAAAAACTCTTTGATCGCCTCTATGAAAAAATCCTGGATATCGATGAAGACAGCGGCCGTTTCATTTATCAGGCCAGCATACCGGCTGAGACTGTAGGGAAACCGAACCAAGGTCCTCCCTCCCTACGGACCAGCGAGAATGTCAATGGTGAGTCGAGTTATTCGACCAGTACCCAGGGGCGTGACGAAAACGAAAAAATCCAAGGTCTGGCAGATCTGAAAACCGGCAATGATATCAACCTGCCGGGCAAGGACAAAGGGCGCGGCTGGATCTTTCTCGCCCCGATTTCCCAGCTGCTCAGCACTCAGTTGGGAAACCCTTTGCACCCTGATGAGCGACAGGCCGCGCTGCAAGGCATCGTCCGGCTGGCCCTGCCGCTGGCTGAAAATAACGGGCAGCTGTGCGAAGTCTATGGGCGCTGGTCTAGCTGTCTGCCCGCGGCCTATCACTCTGTTTACCGTCTGCCTCATGACCGCGCTCTGGCCTGTCGCCAGGATGAGGGAAAGGCCTGTGTCCTGTTTGATGAAAAGACAGGGAAGGTCCTGAGTCCCGAATATGCCCTCTGGAAGACATATGACGCTGCGGCCAGGCAATACGAAGTGTGCGGCGGAAGCGAGGCAAAGCCTGCCTGCAGCTTTATCAACGAGGCAGGGCAGCCGGCCGCTGCCAAGGCCACAGGCGCGCCGCATATGCTTGCCGTTGTCGATGGCTCGGTGCGGCGCAGCGATACCAATGCCGTGCTGTTGAGCAAGGAGCAGCTGACCGGCATGCTGTATCCGATGTTTTTGAACGACCGCTTTATTGTCGTTCAGAAAAGGCCGGCTGATGTCTGGACCTCGTCTGATGATACTCTTGATAAGGATCATGAAAATGCGGAAACGCTGCTCATGGACACCGATGGCCGGAAATATCTGTTGAAGGGGTGGTGGAAGTTTGTCAGCTTTAATCAGGATCTGGTTTTTGCAAATCAATTTGTCAATATCGCATCAAGTGGAAAAAAATCGGATTGGGAGTGGTCGCGATCCTGGCAATTGCTGAATGTGAAAACCCATGCGAACATGCTGCCGGAATACAGGTTCTCCTCAGATCCGCGAGAGAATCAGAGTGTCTTTCGTATAGACTGTTCCGATGCAGACCATAGGGTATGCTCAAAGTCCGGCATTCTCGGGGGCGATGGCCGCTGGTTGCTCAAACCCGAATATGACGATGTCCTGCCCTTGGATCAGTATCAACCGGAGACCTACGAGGGGCTCGGGGCTACAGGCAACCCGTTGCTGGCAGGGGCCTATGCCGTAAAGCAGAACAATATGGCCGGTATCGTTGATTCGCGAGGACAGATCCTGCTTGCGCCGATGTATCCCAGGATTCGCGCCTTGCCGAAACAGGGGCTCTTGTTTGTCGTTGAGAATGCGCAGGGTGAGCAGGTCCTGGTGGATGGGAAGGGGACGCCTGTCGCCAGTTATACCAAAATTTTTCCGCAGAAGTTGCAGGATTTCACCGGGCCTTCATCGCTCCTGTGGCCCTGCGGCAACGAGGAGTTCCCCTTTGCCGAGCCAGATGAGCTGCCGGGCAGGAAGGATGGCGGATTTTTAGGAAAAGTGTGTTCCGATAAGGATCTGCGTACCCAGTACACCCAGGCGATGATCAGCTTTCATGGATATATGGCGGAGATGAGCGACCCAAGCCGGGCAATGCCGGTTGAGGCGCAGGTCAACGGCCGTCTTAAGGCCTGTCAGGATCAGGCCTGCATCAAGGCAGCGCTCAATACCCTGGCCTCCTGGCCGGCAGAGGATACCCAGAAGAATCCCTCGGCGACTTTGAACAGGCTTGACAATCCGGACGCGCCGCCGTCGACGGCTGGAATCAGCAGCGCCTTGCGCGCTTCAATCATGCAGAAGATCAAGCCGGAAGGTGAGGTGTCGATGATGCCTTTTGCGACGGACAAGGCTGGTTTGAACAGGGTGCTTGTCAATGAGATGACGTCCGCCTCTAACCAGCAGTTCTGGATCTTCGATGTCCATGATCCCAGGCATCCCGTGCTTTTGCTGAACGATTACGCGGGGTATCTCGGCGGGGTGGAAAGTAATGATGCATTGCTGCGTACACAGCAGCATGTCAGCTGTTGCGAACATGCGATCCGGATTTTTGAATACAAAAAATCACCGAAGGCGCACTATGCCCTGAAGCTGAGTTGCACTCAGTATTATTTGACACAGCCTGGCAGTGATGACTCGCGGGCCCTGCTGTTTTGCGGCCCTCCGTCTGAAAACGCTGAACACGAGACAACCCGCCATAAAGATCAGAAAAACGGTTCATCGCTCAGAGTATCATCAGGAAAATCCACAGATAAGCCGGGGAAATAAGCGCTTTTTTGCTGTATGGTTTTACCTTTCTCAACTGTGTGGGCAGTGTATCCTGTCCACACAGTTGAGTCCCGCTATTTCAGTAACTCTGCCGTTTCAGGGTCGATCAGTTCCATATGCTTTTTGGCAGTTTGCCGAACCGTCCAGCCTCTCGAGTTCGTCGATAATTGACTGTCCTCGGAGAAGGCTAAAGCATTAAGCTTGGCTCCTGCGTCAATCATCGCACGGACGCAATCCGGGTTGTTGCTTTTAAGTGCCTCCAGCAAGGGAACTCCGACACCCATCGGGTCGTCCTTGGGTGGCGTATTGAGGGAATCCGCGGATTTCATCAACAGCTTGATCCGCTCTGCTGCGTCTTTCTCCGGTTTTCCTTTTAAGTCGGAAGGCCGCTTGCAGACATAGTGCAGGGGCGTGTAACTCTTCTGTGTCTCCGTGTCAGGATCAGCACCCGCCGCAAGCAGCATTTTGAGTGTTGTCAGATCACCTGCAGCAATGCTTGTCAGGGCTGTCTCTCCATGGTAAGTCTTCTCATTTATATCGGCTCCGGCTTTGAGCAGGAGGTCAACAATTTCCGGTTGAGGATACCCGGAAGTCCCTCCCGTTGCGGCTATTTTCAAAGGGAAAATACCTTCGGTTGCTTTTGCGCTGAGGTCGGAACCTGCTTTAATAAGCGACTTGATAATCCTTTTTTCTGAATCGAGTGCTTTTGCATCTCTAATATTTATCAAGGCGATTAGCAAAGGTGTCAGCCCTGTGGTTCCATTCACAGAGGTTTTGACATCAGCTTTGGCATTTAAAAAAAGATCAACAAGTTCCGGATCCTTGTATTGGATAGCGATTATCAGTGCGCCGCAAGAGCCGTTTGACGGGAGAGTTGCCTTGGCGCCTTTGCTGAGCAAGGATTTGATCTTGTCTAAGTCGGTTGGCTTTGGGGAGTAGAAATAACTTTCTGTTGTTTCGGTTAGTTGGGCGTCAAGATCGCTTGCCTGGGCATGAAAAGGCAGGAAAAGCAGGGATGCCAATAACGAAATACCTATGATTTTCAGGAATGCTTTTCTCATATAAATCTCCGTAAAGGTTGGGGGATACAAGCTGTATACGCTTGCTTGTCGAGGGATTTAAGCTTTTTTGACTGCACGCAAGTGATATCTCAAAAGTCTACTCTGGAGAACCTTCAGCATCATCTGTTTGCTGTGATTGCCATTGTACGATATAATAGGGAGGGCGTCCAGAAGTATTCAGTGCATTTGTTTGCGAGGTAATATGTCGATAGTGTATTGTTTATTAAGAGCAGTTCCCGGCAGGGCCTGGAACTTATAAAAGTGACTCAATATGGATCAACAGGGAGAGACATGATTGCTCAATCAGTGCAGGAATTGCTTCATGAATTGGAAGAGTTTGGCGAAAGAAACGATGGAGCGATTTCTGAGCGTCCCCGCCGGATGCTCAACATTACCCGCGATACAGGGGAGTTTTTGTCCGTGCTGGTTCGAGCAACGCATGCACGGCGAGTGCTTGAGATTGGAACCTCGAACGGCTATTCAACGCTTTGGCTGGCCCTGGCGGCGACGGCAATCAATGGCCGCGTCACCACGATCGAAGTATCCGATTTCAAGATATCCTTGGCTGCTGAAAATTTTGACCGTTCCGGCTTATCTTCGGTTATTACGCAATTTCAGGGGAAGGCTGAAAGTTTTCTTAAAGAAACAGCCGATTCCAATTTTGATCTCGTTTTTCTTGATGCAGAGAGGTCCCAATATCCAGGGTGGTGGCCGGACATCAGGCGTGCCCTTCACAAGGGTGGCCTACTCGTTGTCGACAATGCAATATCCCATGCCGCCGAGATGGCTCCTTTTATTGCATTGGTTTCCTCCGATACCGATTTTACAACCTGTACCGTGCCTGTAGGTAATGGTGAGTATCTTGCCGCAAAAGCTGTGCTGCAGTCCACAGTAGTGTTGTAGCGCAGGGTGGGCAAAAGCTGTTAAGCCGTGCCCACACGGTGGATGCAGCTCTTGCCGAAGAGAGATGCTGTTCCGTCCTGCCCACATGCTCTCGGGCGTCTCTCTACTCCAGCAGTTTTGCGGTTTCCGGGTCAATCAGCTGCCTATTTTTTTTTGCAGCCTGCCGTACTGTCAGCCCTTTCACGCTTGGGTCTGTTTTGCCGACTGCGTCGGAGTAGGCAGTACTATCAAGCTTGGCTCCAGCGGCGATCATCGCCCTGGCGCAATCCGGGTTGTTGCTTTCCAGCGCATCCATCAAAGGAACTCCGACAACGGCCATCAGGCGTTCGGGTGTGGGTGGGGTATTGAGGGAATCTGCGGATTTCATCAAGAGCTTGATCCGCTCTGCTGCGTCCTTATCCGGCTTTCCCTTTAATACAGAAGAGCGCATGCAGACATAGTGCAAGGGTGTGAAACCGGTTTTTGCCGCCGTGTACGGATCAGTTCCCGCCGCCAGAAGCATTTTGAGCATTATGAGATTGCCTGCAGCCAGGCTCGTCAAGGCCGTTTCTCCATCCGGAGTTTTCAGGTCCGCCCTGGCTCCTGCTTTTAACAGGAGTTCAACCATATCCGGATGAGGATACCCGGAAGACCCTCCTGATGCGGCCATTTTTAAGGGGAAAACACCTCCGCTTGTGACCGCATTCAGGTCGGAACCCGCTCTCAGCAGCGAGTCAACGATCGTTTTTTCTGCCGCGTTTACTTGTGGTTCTCCAATATTCTGCAGCGCGAGCATTAAGGCCGTCATCCCTGTGTTTTCATCCACGGGGCTTTTGACATCAGTTTTTGCCTCCAAAAAAAGATCAACGAGTTCCGGATTTCTGTATTGGATAGCGATCATCATTGCGCAGGCTGAACCATCCGGCGTGTGATTCGCCTTGGCGCCTTTGCGGAGTAAGGCTTTTATCGTATGAATGTCAGCGGGCTTGAGAGAAAAAACATAGTCGCCCGCCGCTTCAGCGAGCTTGGCATCCACATCGCGCGCCTGGGCATGTAAGGGCAGGAAAAGCAGGGCTGCCGATAACCAAATACCCAGGGTTCTTCTGAAAAATCCTTTATTCATATAAATCTCCGTAAAGGGTCAATGATACAAGCTGTATGCGCTTGTTTGCAGGGGTATTCAAGCCTTTTTTGATGTGTATGTATCGATACCGCAATGCCCTTTCAAGGAAATCTTCAACGCCGTCTGTTTGCTATCGTCGCCATCGTAAATGATTATCGCGGCGGTGTCCAGAATTTTATAGCGCATTTGTTTGCGAGGCAAAGCGCAGATGCTTTTCCCACTGGACCGTGCCTGAACCTCCTGGATGCGGCGATACGCTGAATGTGAGACGGAAATATAATAAAATCGTAATATTACCTTTGGCGTTCACCAGATCCATTGACAAGGCTGATGGGGCTTCTTAGCATTCCTCTATATTACCCCATTTCCTTTGGCGGAGTGCCATGGGGACAGCGTGGTTCCATGCTGGGGGAAGGCAATGCAAAACCGTCTGACCGGCCTGTTGCAACGAGACGGGGCCTTATTGATATATATTTTCCGGAGGTATTACTCATGACATATACATGCCAAAACTGCGGTGTTGAGGCGGAGGATGCCAGCAGTCTCTGCAAACCCGTCCAAGAAGAACTGACAGGCAAATTTTGCGGGATATCAGCGGCCCAGATCTGTTCGGATAAACTCGGTGCAATGAAGTTTTCCTGCGATTCCTGCGGCAGAGTGTCGCCGGACGCGGAACATCTCTGCAACCCTTCTCAGATCGCCTGATCCCTGTCTGAGAGCTCATTTGCAGAAATCCAGACAAGAACGGCCTTGCCGGTCCGAAGCCCTTAACAGGGGCGGGGACCGGCAGAGGCCGTTTTTTTACTCTCAGGTAAACTCAGGTTCGCCTTTAATATCCAGCTGCAGGAGTTGATACCATCGGATAAAGGAATCGATGAAGATCAGCGCCATCATCAGCATAAGCACCGCCGAGATAACACAGAGCAGGTAGAGTCCCTTGGGATAAAAGTTGTCAACGATGTTCAGATAGCCCGCCGACATCGTCACCGGCACCATGAAGAGGCCGGGAACCGCGGTTATCCAGGCGTATCTGGCCCGTCCCATCCGGATGATCATGGATGTGCCTATGATCAGGGCGCAGGTGGCCAGGAGCTGGTTGGCCATGCCGAAGATCGGCCAGATGGTGGCGATATTGCCGGTATACACCAGATATCCCCAGGAAAAGGTGAAAATAAGGCTGGTCAGGGCGGTTCCCGGCATCCAGGATGTGTCGGCCATTTTAGGGTATACCTTGCCCAGCAGTTCCTGGAGCATATATCTGCCGACCCGTGTTCCGGCGTCGACTGCAGTCAGGATAAACACCGCCTCGAACATGATTGCAAAGTGGTACCAGTAGGCGGTGAGCGTTTTGAAGAACGGAATACCCGAAAAGATATAGGACATCCCGACGGCAAGCGATACTGCCCCGCCCGGTCTGCCCTGGAGTTGTTCCTGAACGGCGGCCGCCAGCTGGGGAAGATTGACCGGAGTCATGCCTAGAGCTGCAAAGGAGGCCGGGGCTGCATTAATCGCAAAGTAGTCGGCAGGCACCAGCACGCAGGCGGCCATCAGGGCCATGATGGCGACAAATCCTTCAACAAGCATAGCCCCGTAGCCGACGAAGAGGATATCCCCTTCGCTGGCGATCATCTTGGGGGTGGTTCCGGTGCCGATAATGGCATGGAAGCCGGAAAGGGCGCCGCAGGCGATGGTTATGAACAGAAAAGGAAAAAGCTTACCGGGGATGACCGGTCCGCCGCCCGAGGCGAAACTGGTTATGCTGTCCATCTGCAGTTGGGGATGAACAAAGAGGATACCCACAGCCAGAGCGGTGATGGTGCCGATTTTCAAATAGGTTGAGAGATAATCCCGCGGGCAGAGCAGAAACCAGACAGGAAGCACCGAGGCAAAAAATCCGTAGATCGGAATAAAGAGGGCCAGTTGGTGTTTGTTGTAGTTGAACCAGGTCGCAATCGCAGGATTTTGGGCTACATAGGGGCCGGCAAATATTGCCAGGGCGAGAAGCGAAACGCCCACGATACTTGCTCCCATAACGTCTCCGGGGCGGATCTTTTCGATATAGACCCCCATCAGCATGGCGATGGGCATGGTGCAGGCAACGGTAAAGGTTCCCCAGGGGCTTTGAAAGAGCGCATTGACAACGGCGATGGAAAGTCCTGCCAGGGTCAGGATCAGGATGAAGAGGATCGAGAAGGAGGCGATGAAGCCTGCGCGTTTGCCTATCTCCGATTCGGCAATAAGGCTCAGACTTTTGCCTTTATGGCGGACCGATGCGTAGAGAATCACCATATCATGCACTGCTCCGCCGACCACACAGCCGATGATGATCCAGAGGGTACCCGGCAAATACCCGAACTGAGCGGCCAGGACAGGGCCAAGGAGCGGTCCCGCGGCGGCAATTGCCGCAAAGTGATGGCCGAAGACCAGATACCTGTTTGTCTTGTGATAATCCTTGCCGTCTTCCATGGCCACGGCCGGAGTGGGCCGGTTGGGGTCGAGCGTGAGCACGGTCCTTGCGATCCACAGACCGTAAAATCTGTAGGCAATGGCGAAAATACCCAGTGCCGCGAACACAATCGTTAAAGAATTCATTCTACTCGCTCCTCACATATTTGAATCATATTAAAATGAACCTGCATCCCCCCGAGGGTTTTTCAAAGAAGTGGTTTGGTGGGCTGCGGCTATGGATGCTGACGCAGAATTTCCTGCGCGATCGTATAAAGGAGAAGTTGTCGAGAGCGGAAGATTCCATACAGGCGGCGCCGGGCCTCCTTGATCAGGATGGTACGAATCTTGAAAGGCGAAATTTCAGCATGGCATGGCCAACATCAATATGAAACTTTTATATAAATTCCTTTTCTTGCTTATACGATGAATAGAAGGATAATTGCAAGTATATTCGACCTTTTCTGTGAATAAATTCAACGCATGAAAACGTGGTTTCGCCGGACTGCAAAGCAGCCGCCCGAGGATTTTGTTTGTGAAGTCCTGTCTCTTTTGCCGGAACTGCGGTCTGCATGAAGGTGTCATCGCAGGTTGCCGGACGTCTTGATCAGTATTACTATAGAGCAGAAGACACGGAACTCTTGCCTCTTTCCGGCGGATTGCGGCCATGCGCACATGATCCGCACCCAGCCTTTCTTTTGAAAAGGAGATCATCTATGTCTACTCTAACGGGAATTCAACTGGCACAGGGCATTCGGCAGAGAATTGAAGAACTGAAAAAAGCATGCAACGGGATTGACGAGACCTCCGGCTCTTGCGCGCCCGCGGGACGATGGACACCCAAGGAGGTTCTCTCGCATCTTCTGGGTCCTGAAGAATCCAGTCATATCCCTCTTTTTAAGCTCTTTCTGGATAAAGAGAATCCGACAATTCCGATCGATCCGGGTAATGCTCATTATTCAAGACAGCGTGCGCAAATGACCTTTTCCCAACTCCTTGCGGAGGTTGAGAAGGAGTATGAGCGCATAGCCGCCTTTGCGGAAGGTCTGTCAGAAGAACAGCTTGCCAGGAAGGCGCACATTCCCCAACTGAAGGAGTCGCCGCTGGGAGAGTTTCCAACCTTGGCGGAATTAATCAAAGGGCTTGGGCAGTATCATATCCGGATGCACATTGATCAGATTCAGGAGATCCTGACAGATACTAAGGCGTAGCAGCCTTGGCCGTAGAGTTTCAGGCTGTTCCACAGGGATGGCTTTTCAGGAAAATATCCGGCCCTGCCTGACATTTACGTTGCGCCTCTGGCCGGACGGGCAGGTGTTTTCGCGGATACCTGCCGATGGAGCCTTCCGGTGCCGGTCCGGTTGTGCCATCCACCGCCTGTATTCACGTCAAACCTCATGGAAATATCCTCCTTTATCTTGACAGATGCTCCGATATATAGGTAGTCTGTGGTTCACAATCGGAAGTATTGTCGGGACGTTTAATAATTCCATGAATGGGAGGGGATGTATGAAGATTCTGGTGGGCTACAGTGGGGTAAATGTCGGCAGGGATCTCCTTGAGCAGGCCGTCAAACAGGCTAAGGCTTTTAAAGCGGAAGTGTATGTGGTTACCTCCCTTTATGGTGGTTCAATGACCGAGATGGAAGTCATCAAAGAGGCGGAGGAGAACCTTGTGCACGCGAAGGAATTTCTCGATTCCCAGGACGTGAAAAATCAGACTCATCTGCTGGTCAGAGGCAATCATCCCGGTGAAGATGTTGTTCTTTTTGCCAGGGAAAACAATATCGATGAGATTATCATTGCGGTAAAAAGCAGATCGAAGGTCGGCAAGATACTCTTTGGATCCACTGCGCAGTATGTTATCCTCAAGGCTGATTGTCCTGTTATTTCAGTAAAATAAATTTTTCAGGTGAAAAAGCAGCTGGTACTTATTGGGGGTGGCCATGCCCATTTGGTGACCCTGGCTCATCTGCGTACCTTTATTGACAGGGGATTTGACGTCACGGTTATCCAACCTTCGGAGTACCATTACTACAGCGGTATGGGACCGGGTATGCTGGGGGGAACCTATGCGCCTGACGAGATCCGGTTCGCGACACGCAGGCTGGTCGAGAGCGGAGGCGGCCGTTTTATTCAGGGCAAGGCCGGTTTTATCGATCCTGACAGGCAGATCGTACGGATTGAGGGGACGGAGAAGGAGATTGCCTATGACATCCTTTCCTGCAACGCCGGTTCTTTCGTCCCGCGGGAGATAATCGCGGGACAAGGCCGGAATGTTTTTACCGCCAAACCCATCGAAGACCTGCTGGCAGCCCGGAAATGCATAAGAGAGCAGGCCACTGCGAGAAGAATCACTCTTGCGGTCATCGGCGGCGGCCCATCGTCCCTCGAGATTGCCGGTAATGTGCATCAGCTTTGCCGGCTGCAGAAGACGATCATGCCTCGTATCCAGATTTTTGGCGGCAGGAATTTCCTCGCCGGCAAACAGGAGAAACTTCGTCGTCTGGCTCGGAAAATACTTGAACGTAAAGGCATTGAGATTCTGGAAAACGGCTATGTCCGCAAAATTGAAGAAGGCCGGATCATCTTGGAAAATGGTCAGGAGCATCTGGCCGATATCCTGTTTCCGGCGGTTGGGGTCAAGCCGTCGCCTGTCTTTGCCCGTTCCGGTCTGCCAACAGGTCCGGATGGAGGGCTTCTGGTCAATGAATATCTGCAGTCAACCGGTTCTGCCGCCCTCTTCGGCGGAGGGGATTGCATTCATTTCCAGGCCGAACCTCTGGATAAGGTCGGCGTGTATGCAGTCCGGCAGAATCCAGTCCTGTACAGGAACCTGATGGCCGCTTTGGAAGGACGGCAACTTGAAAAATTCTCTCCCGGCGGCAGATATCTTCTTATCTATAATCTTGGAGATGGCGAAGGGATTTTCTCTTCGAATGCAATAACCTTTGCAGGAAGACTGGCCTTTCTGATCAAAGACCGTATCGATCGTAAATTCATCGCGTCTTTCCGGAAAGCATGAGCAATTCTGCTTTGTTGTCGGGAAGCGCCTTATTTTGCAAAGCCCGCCGTAAAACAGTGTTTCATCAAGGGCGCATCCTGACATTTTTGTAGCGCATTCGCGTCTGGCCGGAGTCTTTTCCCCTATAATATGCCTGGTTTCCCAGCTCTTTTTGATGTAGTGTCCTCCTGTGCGGGCGATGGCTGCCTGATGGCTCGAATACCTGAACTGAGGCCGTATGATGCAAGGGAAGAGGATGAATGCTCCAGAGAATTCTTTCTGGCCGGCGTTGAGACTGGCTGATGTCATAGCGAAGGTTCGAAAGTCGCACGGTCTTGATCTCTCTCCGTACGATGAAACTTTTCTGGCGAAAGCACTGATAAAACGGCAGGCGGTTGTCCCGGTGGAGACCCTCGACGGCTATATCGAGCTTTTGGGGGAGAGTTCCGAAGAGGCCTCCGCCCTCCAGCATTCGCTTTCCATCGTCTATAGCGAATTCTTTCGCAATACCCTCTCCTTTGCGCTGCTTGAGCAGGTAATCCTGCCCCATATCCTGGAAGAAAAAGATACATCAGACCATGGAGAAATCCGGGTCTGGTCGGCCAGTTGCGCAACCGGTCAGGAGGCCTGGTCCGTGGCCATTCTGCTGGAGGAACTGCGAAGAAAGACCGTCGGCAGGGTCATTGCCACAGACCAGTCTGAACCGGCTCTGGCTGTGGCGCGTGCCGGGGTTTACGGCATTGAAACCATGGGAAACATCAGACTGAGGCATCTGGACAGATTTTTTTCAAGACAAGGTGCATCCTATGTGATTGATCGTGAACTTTCTCGAATGGTGACATTTGCCGCCTATGACCTTCTGGATGAGACCACCATCTGTCCGCCGGAAAGTATTTTTGGAAACTTTGATCTTGTGCTTTGCTGCAATGTGCTTTTTTATTACCGGCAGGAGATTCAACAGCTGATTCTTCAGAAGATATGGCGTTGCCTTGCTCCCGGGGGCTATCTTATCACCGATGTGGCGGAGAGGCAGATTGTCGAAAATGCCGGCGGATTTCTGCCGGCGGCACAGGCTGCTGCTGTTTTTAAGAAGATACCGGAATGATGGTGGATTCATGTTGAGAAAAACGAAGGTTTTTGGGGAGATCGGAAACGATTTCTGCCGGCGCAGGAGGTGTGTGTGAAGCTGAACGATCTGAAAATCGGTGTCCAATTGCACCTGGGGCTGGGCCTTATCCTGGCCGGGGTCCTGTTTCTTGGCCTATTGGCCTGGAGGCAGAACAATCAGTTGTGGATACAGACAGAATTGATCTACGACCACCCCTTTCAGGTGAGCCGGGCCGTTGGCCAGCTCAAGGCGGACGTCGCAAGTATACGCCGGGGAATGCGGGATCTGATTCTTGCAGGCGATGATCGGGAGATCGAAGCAACCCTGGGGAGGATAGAGACTGACAAGGCCGACATCCTCCGGCAGCTCAGCATTATCCACGACCGCTATCTGGGGCCCAGTGACGATATAAAGATCTTGATGGATGGGATAGGCCCATGGAATGTCTATCATGATGAGACCATCAGGCTGATCCGGGCAGGAGCGCGAGACGCGGCCCTTGATCGGACCCGGTTTGCCAATACCGAGGGCGGCGAGACGGTGACGCTGATGGCGCATATCAAGACGGTGGAAGACTTTGCCCTGAAAAAGAGCGATCAGGTCTATCGTGAAGCGGCCCAGAGGACAGCAGCCCTGCATCGTCAGCTTATTCTTATCGTTCTTGGCATACTGCTCCTTACCTTTTGGGTCTCTACGCGCCTGTTGCATAATCTCAAAACTCCGCTGTCCAAACTGACAGCCGCCGCGGAAAAATTCCGGCAGGGGCATCTGGATGTCCGGAGCGAATATGTTTCCGCCAACGAATTCGGAGATCTTTCGGCAGCCTTTAACGTGATGGCTGATACTGTTGAGACCCAGCAGCTCATCAATGAGCAGGCAGCCCAGCTTGCAGGCGTTATGCTGCGCGAGGCGGATGCTCATGGTTTCTTCCGGGAGCTTATTCGTGATCTGGCGAGGCATACCGGTTCACAGATCGGGGCCGTTTATCTCCTGAATCCGCAAAAGACCGAGTTTGTGCTTTTTGAATCCGTCGGCCTGGAGGGAGGCATGCGCAAGGGTTTTTCCGCCACTGCCTTCGAGGGAGAGTTCGGTGCGGCTTTAGCCTCAGGAACGATGCAGTGGATCGAAAAAATTCCCGAAGACAGCCGCTTTACTTTTGCCTCCTCATGCGGCGAATTTCTGCCCAGGGAGATCATCACCCTGCCGCTGCAATCCGGAAAAGAGACGGTGGCGATGATTTCCCTGGCCAGCATCCACAGTTATAGCGACAATGCGATCAGATTGCTGGAGACTGTCACGGGCATCATGACTGCCCGGATGAACGGCGTGCTGGCCTTCAATCAGATTCAGGAACTGGCCGTGCAGTTGGACCTGCGGAACCGGGAACTGGATACACAGAAGCAGGAACTGCAGGCCCAGACAGAAGAACTCACGTTTCAGAATACCGAACTGGCCATGCAGAAGCAGCAACTGGCTCTGGCCAGCCAGCTTAAAAGCACATTCCTTTCCAACATGAGCCATGAGCTGCGGACGCCGCTCAACTCGGTCATCGCCCTGTCGGGGGTGCTCAGCCGCAGACTGGCTGACAGAATTCCCGAAGAGGAGTCTGGATACCTGGAGGTGATTCAGCGCAACGGCAGAAATCTTCTTGCCTTAATAAACGATATTCTCGATCTTTCCCGTATCGAGTCGGGGCGGGAGGAAATCAGCCTTGCCCGCTTCCCGCTTGGCAGAGTCGCTGGAGAAATCGTGGAGATGCTGGAGCCTCTTGCACGGGAGAATGGAATTGCCCTTCTCAATCAGGTTGATAGCGATCTGCCGGAACTGACTTCGGATCCTGGAAAGGTCAGGCTTATCCTGCAAAATCTTGTCGGCAATGCTGTGAAGTTCACAGAATCCGGTTCTGTCACGATCCGTGCCCGTGCAGTGGATGATGAGATCCGCGTGGATGTCTGCGATACCGGCATCGGCATTGCCGCGGAGCACCTCCCCCGCATCTTCGAGGAGTTCCGGCAAGTCGATGAGGGCACCTCCCGCAAATACGGCGGAACCGGCCTGGGGCTGGCTCTCTCCAGAAAGTATGCCGGCCTTCTTCGCGGCAGCATTACCGTGCAGAGCACCCTTGGAAAAGGTTCCGTTTTCACCCTCGTATTGCCCCTCCTTCATTCCACGCCTGATCCTGAGACTGCTGCGGCGCCGGATTTTTCCGGCATCCCTGATGCCAGCTTCCAGCCCGTTCTGCCTGCCGGAGAGGGAACGTACATCCTGCTGGTAGAGGATAGCGAACCTGCGATCATTCAGCTCTGCGATATCCTTACCGAAAGAGGATATTCGGTGCAGGTTGCCCGTGATGGCAGGGAGGCGCTGGCAAAGATAGAACAGTCCCCTCCGGGGGCTGTGATCCTTGATCTGATGATGCCGGAGATGGACGGTTTCGAGGTGCTCAGGCAGATCCGGAGCGGAGCACAGACCTTCCCGCTTCCGGTCCTCATCCTGACGGCAAAACATGTGAGCAAGGAGGAATTGCGCTTCCTCAACGGGAACAATATCCACCAGCTGATCCAAAAGGGCGATATCGGGAAGGCCGAACTGCTGGCCGCGGTGGCGAGGATGGTGGCGCCGCCGCAAGAAATAATGGCGCCGTCCAGTCTGCCGCGGGTCAGGAAAGTGCGCCAGGGGCGTCCAGTCGTGCTTGTGGTGGAAGACAACCCGGATAACCTGCTGACAACCAAGGCCATTCTGGAGGATTGCCAGGTCATTTCGGCTGAAAACGGCCTTGAGGCTTTGGAAATGGCCAGGATGCATCGGCCCGACTTGATCCTGATGGATCTTCACTTACCGGTGATGGATGGCTTCGCCGCCCTGTCCGCCATCAGGGAGGATGAGGCGCTGCGGCCCATCCCGGTCGTCGCTCTCACAGCCAGCGCGATGACCGGTGACCGGGAGGATATCCTGGCCCGGGGATTCGACGGCTACATCTCCAAACCCATTGATGAAAGCCGGTTCAGGAAGACCCTGCACGAGATTTTTTATGGAACAGAATGAATTAATAATATTGGCCATAGACGATAATCGGGACAACCTGACCATTCTGAAGGCCGTGGTTATGGACCGGTTGCCAGCAGCCAAGGTCCTGGTGGCGACGGATGGAGGGCAGGGGCTTGATCTGGCCTTTGCCTATGATCCCGATCTGATTCTTCTGGATATCGTAATGCCTGGTATGGATGGATATTCCGTGTGCAGAAAGCTGAAGGCAGATCGGCGTCTGCACACGATTCCGGTGGTTTTTCTGACAGCCTTGAGGGCTGACCGGGAGAGCCGCATCAAGGCGCTGGAGGCTGGAGCGGAGGGCTTTCTCTCCAAGCCCTTCGACGAGGCTGAACTGATTGCCCAGATACTGGCCATGGCCAAGATCAAGGCAGCGAACAGAAGCAGGGCCTTGGAGAAGGACCGTCTGGCGGCATTGGTTGGAGAACGTACCAGGGAGTTGGAAAGAGAACTGAGGGAGCGCAGACGGGCCGAGGAGGCCCTCAGGGAGAACAATACCAAATTCTTGAGCCTTGCCGATAATCTTCCGGGCTTTATGGCCTATATCGATGCGCAGACCCTCTGTTACGAATTTGTCAATGCAGCGATTGAACAGTCTTTCGGGATTCCGCGGGAAAAGATAATCGGCATGCATATCAGAGAGCTTACCGGTGAGGAAAGCTACAAGTTTGCGCTCAAAAATATTGACGAGGCGCGGTCGGGGAAGACTTCGTTCTATGAGGACATCTTTGATCTGGTCTCGGGAAAGCGATGGGTCCAGGTGAATTACACGCCTGTTTTTGATGCCGACGGCCGCGTGGTCTCCCTTGTCATGCTGAGTTACGATATCACAGAACGCAAGAGGACGGAAGAGGAGAGAGCCAAACTGCAGAACCAGCTCAATCAGGCCCAGAAAATGGAAGCAATCGGTCTCCTTGCCGGTGGCATAGCCCATGATTTTAATAATATCCTGGCCGCAATAATCGGCTATACCGAGATGGCCAGGGACGAGGCCCTGCCGGTCGAAAATGCAAATATCAATCAGGTCCTGGTTTCGGCCAACCGGGCCAAGGATCTGGTTCGGCAGATCCTGAGTTTCAGCAGGCAGTCCCCTGAAAACTGCTATCCGGTCAAGATACAGTCCCTGGTCAGGGAAGTGATAAAGATGCTGCGCGCTTCGATTCCCAGCACGATCAGAATTACCGAGAGCATCGATCCCAGCTGCGGGGCGATCCTGGCGGATCCGACGCAGATCAGTCAGATCACTATGAATCTCTGTTCCAACGCCTTTCACGCCATGGAGAAAACCGGCGGCGTGCTTTCGGTGGCATTGACTCCGGTTTCCATTGCCCGCCAGGAATTGCCAGATGCCCGGGATCTCGCCTCAGGTGAGTATATCGAACTTGCGGTAAGCGACACCGGCGCCGGGATTAAACCCGAAATTACCGACCGGATATTTGATCCGTATTTCACAACGAAAAAGGTTGGAGAGGGGACTGGCCTGGGCTTGTCCATTACCCAGGGGATTGTCAATAATTATGGAGGCGATATCAAGGTCGAGAGCGCCATAGGACAGGGCACGACTTTCCGTGTTTATTTCCCCCGCATCCAGGGAGAAGTGCAGGAACCCGATCTCAGCCAGGACGTTCCCTGCGGCAAAGGGCGGATACTGTTCGTGGATGATGAACCGGTGCTTGCTCAGATGGGCAAGACCATGCTGGAGCGATTGGGATATACCGTAACCTCTTGTACCAGCAGTTCTGATGCCCTGGCTGCATTTATCGCGGCTCCGAATCAGTTTGATCTGGTCATAACGGACCAGACCATGCCGTCTATGACGGGTATAGTCCTTGCCCGGCGCCTGCTGGATATCCGGCCTGCTCTGCCCATAATCCTCTGTACCGGCTTCAGTACCCAGGTCAATGAACAGGGGGCAAAGGCCATCGGCATTCGGGAGTTTGCGATCAAGCCACTGTCCAAGACCATGATCAGCCAGCTGGTGAAAAAGGTCCTCGATCCGGAGAGCGCAGCAGCTTCCGACGTCCTGACGGGCCAGGATCGTCCGGGAGATTGAGGCATCTTCTTTCTGTCTGCATGGGACCCTGCATCAGGCGCCCGTGTGTATCGTGTCGTCCATCTCCTTTACAACCTGCCGCCGATGCTTATGATTGGGCCTTGTGAATGTTGAAGGCTGTCTGATATTGAACGAAAAGTCTCATTTTTCAAGGGACCCTGCAGTATTCAATACAGCCTGATGACAGTTGAGGAAGGGGTTGCGGATTTTTATTTCAGAACCAGGTGAACATGATGTCAAAAATCAAGACGGGTGCCGGTTCCGGCAGGACTGTGGCAAAACTCAGGGAAAAACAGGCGTTGAAAAAAGAACAGGCGGCATGCCGGCAACCGATGATTCAGGCCATGGTCTGGTATGAAGAAGAGCAGTATCTAAAACTTCGAGGCCTCTTTGCAGATGCCGATCTCCTGCCGCCTGCCTATCGGGACTGGTTGAGCCGTGCCGAGGAAAAGAGAGCCGAAGTGGAGGCAGAAGGAGACCAGGTGATCAAGGTCTATATCGATCCCGAGACTTTTCCGCAGTGGTGCGAGGAAAGAAAACTGCGGATGGATGCCGATGCCCGCTCTCAATTGGCCATCGAGGTGGCGCAGGCGCACGCCTTTTCCTTATAGAATTCCCTTCAGGCGGGGCCGGGCGGGCTCCTCCTCTCCTCATCGATACGTGATATCCAGGCAAGCCCGGCAGCGGCCTATCTCTTCTGTCTGTCGCCGGGCGAGCGGTGGTGACGAAGCTCATTGCTGTCCACATAGGCATACGCACTATGCTTATGGATGGATTCAAAACTTTCAACTCCAGCGGAGAACCACGTAATATCCGGATGATTTAGTACGGTTACAGCGACTTTTCTGACGACATCCTCAACGAACATGGGATTTTTGTAGGCCTGTTCAGTCACATATTTTTCATCCGGGCGCTTGAGCAGGGAGTAGAGCTCGCAAGAGGCGGACTGCTCAACCAGCTCGATAAGATCTTCGACCCAGATGAATTTTTTGAATGTTACGTTCAGGCTCACTTCAGCGCGTTGATTGTGGGCTCCTGCCTCACTGATTTCTTTGGAACAGGGACAAAGGGTTGTCACCGGGACCCGGATGGAGAGGACGAAATCCTCATCGGCTCCCGTCCCGTCTGTAAAGGTGCAGCTGTATTCCATCATGCCGCGGGTGCCGGTAACGGGTGCCTTTTTCTCAATGAAGTAGGGGAAATCCATGATAAGCTTCGCACTTTCAGCATTAAGCGTCTCCTTGACTTCCTTGAGCAATTTTGAAAAATTAGTAATACTGATGGCATCCATGTATTTGTTGAGGGCTGCAGTGAAAACGGCAACGCAGCTCCCCCGATGCTCGCCCGGCATGCTGACCTGGAGGCTCACGGTTCCCACGGTGTTCTGCAGGCCACCTCCCTTTTCCCTGACCCGGATAGGAATCTGAATGTCTTTTATACCTACAGTCTGGATATGTGTGGACATGATTTAAGCCCGTTGCATCTGAGAGATAGTGGTGCAGTCTGGATTCTGCACTTTGTCCTGACGGGTGCAAGAGGCGATTGGCGGCCCCTGCCGGGGAGGCTTCTGAACTGGGGCATGGCCTATTGCTCCGTCTTGTGCATCGCGCCAGGTTCGCCGTATTCTGGAGCCCGGCAACGATTGCATGGTTTTTACCCTTTTTTCTCCTCTTGTACAAGGCCCTTTTGAAACGGCAGAAATCCCGGTGATTTTTCATGCGTTTCTTGCTGATTCAGTGTAACTTGTACAGTTCGCATCTGTTACGGAGTCTGACACGGAACAAAGGTTTTATTACTTTATTGTGAAGAATGACATGGTTACCGGCGACGAAAGTATACGTCTTGATAAATGGTTGTGGGCCGCCCGCTTTTTCAAGACCCGCTCGATGGCCTCTCAGGCTGTCGCGGGAGGAAAAGTGCACGTGAATGATCAGCGTGCCAAGCCGTCACGGGGGGTGCATGTCGGCGATACGTTGCGCATCACCCAGGAGGAATCGACCTTTGTCATACAGGTCCGGGGGCTTTCTGATAAACGCGGTCCAGCCGGAGCCGCCCGTCTTCTCTATGAAGAGTCGGAAGAGAGCATCAAGGCCCGCGAGGACGAACAGCTTGTCAGGAAAATGATCCGGGCCGGACAATCCGCCCCCGCCGGACGTCCTGGCAAGAGAGATCGCCGGAAGATCAGGGAATTCATACGAAAGAATTGACGATAAAAGAGGATTCTTATCGTTGAGGGAACATATTCAGAAGGAGAATACTGCCATGGCACATACAATCAAAAGGGCTCTGATCAGTCTTACCGATAAAGCAGGAATCGATGGTTTTGCACAAGAGCTTTCTGCTTTGGGCATTGAGATTCTTTCCACCGGGGGAACCGCGAAAAAGATCAGGGAAGCCGGCGTTAAAGTTATCGATGTCTCTGAGTTTACAGGATTTCCAGAGATGCTCGATGGCCGGGTCAAGACGCTGCATCCCAAAATTCACGGGGGGATTTTGAATCAGCGGGACAATGAAGACCACCAGCGGCAATGCACCGATCATGGCCTGCAGAATATCGATCTTGTCGCCGTCAATCTCTACGCCTTTGAAAAGACCGTGGCGGATCCCCATTGCAGCCTGGCCGATGCCATTGAGAATATCGATATCGGTGGCCCGACTCTGCTTCGGGCATCGGCAAAAAATTTCCATGATGTGACGGTGATAGTCGATCCATCCGACTATCCGCAGGTCCTGAAGGAGATAAAGCAGACCGGCAATACAACCTTGAAGACCCGCTTCTATCTGGCTGCCAAGGTCTTTGCGCTGACGTCTTCCTATGATACCAAAATTTCCCGCTGGCTTGAACAGGTGGATGTGAAAACAAATACTTATTTTAACGGAGAGTGATGCATGTTGAATATGGCGGTTCTCTTGTCAGGCAGTGGCAGGACGCTGGACAATTTTCACGAGAAGATAGGCGAGGGCAAGCTTGCCGGAAAGATCCAGGTTGTCATCTCCAATGTCTCCACCGCTCTGGGGTTGAAGAAGGCGAGGAATTACGGATATCCGGCCTTTCATGCGGTGGGAAGTCCGGCCACTAACGGCATCCTGAAGGATTTTGATATCGATATCATCTGTCTTGCCGGATACCTGAGACTGTACGAGCCGGACCCGGCCCATGCCCGGTCGGTGATCAACATTCACCCATCGCTGATCCCCTCCTTCTGCGGCGACGGCTTTTATGGTTCACGGGTGCATCGGGCCGTGAAAGAACGGGGGTGCACGGTTACCGGCTGCACCGTTCATTTCGCCGATGAGCTGTACGATCAGGGACCAATTATCCTTCAGAGATGCGTCAGAATCGAGGATGGGGATTCCATCGATGAAATCGCAGCCAGAGTCTTTGCAGCAGAATGCGAGGCATTTCCTGAAGCGCTGAATCTGGTGGACCGGAAGGGAATCGATTATTTCTGGAGGCGGGTGCAGCGATGAGGGCACGTATTATTATGACAGCGCAGGATCTGGATCTGGCCCTGCAGAGAATAGCGCTGCAGATACTGGAAAAAAATCGTTCAACCGATCAGCTGGCCATTGTCGGCATCCACACCTGCGGGGTCTATCTGGCCGACCGGATCAGGAAGATCATCTCCCGGCAGACGGGAATTCAGGTGTATTCCGGCAGCCTTGATATTACGCTTTACCGTGACGACTGGAGTCTCATCAGCCAGAACCCGCAGGTGAAGACGACGGATATTCCCTTCGCCGTCGAGGCAAGAGAGATAATCCTGGTCGATGATGTCATCTTCACCGGACGGACCATCCGGGCGGCCATGGATGCCCTGATGGATTACGGGCGTCCTCACTCCATTCACCTCGCTGTGCTGGTAGACCGGGGAGGCAGGGAGTTGCCGATCCAGCCCGACTATGTCGGCATGAGTACCGGCGTGCTTGCCGATGAGCGCATTCAGGTGATGATGCAGGAAAATAACGGCATTGATCAGGTTGTCATAGAGAGCTAAGAATGGAACTTCTGGCACCGGTCGGTACTCTTGAAAATTTTCAGGCGGCAATGGATGCAGGCGCCGATGCGGTCTATGTCGGCGCTCCCGGCTTCAATGCCAGAAATCTGGCCAGAGACCTGCGCTTAGAAGAGATTGGAGCGATGATCCGCCACTGTCATGACAGGGGAAAGAAGCTCTATGTGGCGGCCAACAGTCTGATCCTGGAGAGCGAGATTCCCCAGGCGATCGAGACCCTGGCGCTCCTGGAGTCCCTGGCGCCCGATGCCCTGATTGTCCAGGATCTGGGTTTGATCCACCTGGCCAGGGAGTACTTCCCTGCGCTGGCCCTGCATGCCTCCACCCTGATGGTTGCCCATAACGCCGATGCGGTGCGGATGTTGTCCGGCTTTGGCTGCAGGCGCGTGGTGCTGGCCCGTGAATTGACTGTAAAAGAGATTGCAGCGGTGGCTGCCGCCGTTGACACGCCGCTCGAGGTCTTTGTGCAGGGGGCGATGTGCTTTTCCTATTCGGGGCTTTGCCTCTTCTCCTCGTATCTCGGCGGCAAGAGCGGTCTTCGGGGCCGTTGCGTCCAGCCCTGCCGCAGGCGGTACACCTGGCAGAGCCGGGATGGCAAGGGCGGCAGCGGGAAGGCCTCAGGAGGAAGCTATCTGTTTTCCATGAACGACCTCAGCGGTCTTGAGGCGGTTCCGGCCCTGAAGCGCATAGGTATTGCCTCCCTGAAGATCGAGGGCCGTTTGCGATCAGCCCATTATGTTTCCCATGTCGTGCAGGCCTACAGGCTGCTGCTTGACTCCGGCGAAGGTGATTTCGAACAGGCGGTGGAAAAGGCGAAACTCCTTATCGGCAAGGCCATGGGCCGGAGCGTGTCGCCGGGATTCTTTCAGTCGCCGCAGCCCAGGGAGGCGATAACGCCTCACCATTCCGGCAATACCGGCCAGCATCTTGGAAGCTTGAAGATCCTGGCACCTCAGGCGGGCGGGATCTTCGGGAGCGTGAAGCTGAAAGAGCCGGTGGGGCAGGGGGATCGGCTCCGCCTGCATTTCGAATCCTCGGGGGAGCGTCAGGCCTTCAGTCTCAAGAGGCTGCTGCTGAGAAACCAGGATGTGGTTGAGGCCGATGCCGGAAATACCGTCCGTATTCTTCTGCCGGAAGGCACTGCGCAGGAGGCCGGGAGAGTCGAGCTTTATAAGGTTGATGTCCGGCAGGAGAGGGGGGAGGGAACGGCTCAGGAACTGGCTATCGCTTCGGTGAAGCGGGAGCTTGGGAAGAGCAGGAACAGGCTCGAATCCCATATTCAGTCCATTCAGATCCGGGTGCGGGGCGTTGAAGAAGAGGACGTTCGGCTCTTGCAGGGTGGTAATCCTCAGGGACGGAGCAAGAAGACCGGGCCGCAGAAAAAAGCAGGCAACGCAGGCCTGCCTGTCGAGTGGTGGCTGAAGGCCGACCAGCCAGGCCTGGTTCTGGGGCGCTTGCCCTTTGTCCCCGACAGGCTGCTGCTGACTCTTGATAAAAATATGCTTGGCCAGGCCAACCGGATCAGACAGTATATGGGGTCGCAGGCCAGAAACGTGATCTGGGCATTGCCGCCGGTTCTGCTCGGGACTGAGTTCGGACGGATGCGATCCTCCATTCAGGCCCTGATACGGTCCGGTTTTAAGAGTTTCCAGATCGGTCACCTGAGCCAGGCCGCCATCTTTGGAAAGGAACGCGTGCATCTGTATGGCGATTACACCCTCAATCTGATGAACGGCCAGGCCGTGGAGCTTGCTGGCCTTGCGGGTCTTGAGGCGGTGCAGGTTTCCATTGAACTGGATCGCACGTCCTTGAAAGACTGCGTGAAGGGCTACCAGCGCGCAATTGCCGGAGCTGACGGGCAAAACACTTCTGCCCGGAAGATGCGCCTGGGGGTTACTGTATATGGAGCTCCGGCTCTTTTCACTGCCCGTCTGGCTGCCGGCCACTTTCAGTATGACCGCAGGCTGATCAGCCCCAAAGAGGAATCCTTCGTGATCCGCAAAAAGGAAGGGGGCACTCAGACCTTTGCCGCCAGGCCTTTTTCGCTGCTGCCGTACCTGCAGGACCTCAAGGAGATGGGAGTGCAGTATGCCATTGTCGATACCACAGGACTTGCTGTCGATAAAAAAGGGCTGCAGGAACTTGCCGACAGAATATCGGGGAAGAGCCGTGTCGCAAAACTGTCGACCTTTAATTATCTGGGAAAACTGGAATAGATGCCTGCCGGAAATGGCTGAAAGCGAGGGAGGGCGCGGGAAACCTGCGGATCAAGCCTTCCTGCTGAAGGCGCTTCCGGATATCCCGTAAGGAAAAGCCGGAGAGAAGGCGCAGGCGAGCCGCTTTTCCTGTCAATTGATCTTGGGGGGGCGGCCCTCATCAAGACGACGCATCCCCTCCATCAGGAGTTTCATGAAGTAGCCGATTTCCGGGACCTCGAAATCCTCTGGCGGAATGCCTGGGGTGAACCTGAAACGGCCTTTATGCTCTTTCAGGATCTCATAAAAGGCCTTCTCGCCGGAGACGTCCGTGTACTTGGCCTTAATCAGGGATCCTTGCCGGAAAGAAAATCTGGCGGTTCCTCTGGTCAGCTCGCTGATGGTCAAGATGCCGGTTTTATTGTTCATATTCAGGGTCTGGAATAATGCTTCCGGGGGTATTTCCGAAAGATTTCCAATCATTCCCGACGAGAGGTCCTCGGTACGGATCAGGTTGGACTTGTTGAGTCTGCTGGCCATAAGGCGCGAGAAATACAGCTGGATGGCAGGATAGTGCTCCAGGATTTTCTGGAAATTTTCCCGCCCTATGGAAAGGATTGCTGTCGGTTCGGCTACCTGAATGGTGGCGCTGACATTTTCATTGCAGATCAGACTCATTTCGCCGAAAACATCGCCCTTTCCCAGCTTGGAGATCGTGATCCCGGCCTCGTTAATGACATTGATGGCGCCTGAAACGAGGATATAGAAACAGCCGCCCGGATCTCCTTTGCGGATGACCAGGTCCCCTTTGTCGTAATTGGTCAGCCTGAAGAACTGGACGACCCTTTCAAGATTTTTCTGATCGATGTTTTTGAAAAATCCGAAACCGCTGATGAGATGGAGTGTGGACCCCAGTTCGTTGGAGAAGGGCTCCTCGGGTTCAAGGAGCGAGAGATCCTCCTGCTTGCTGTGTTCCAGCCGAATGCTGCCCGTGCAGCCGCTGCAGCTGATCATGCAGACGGGAACCTTGTCGCCCCGTTCGTAATGCATGATAATCTTGGTCAGATCGCCGATCAGTATCTTGCAGGACTTCTTCCCTCTGGGCGTGTGCGCTATCGTCGTTGTAATAAACGCATTCTCATCCTCATTGACGATTGATATCGCTATGCCCGTGACGCTGAATATGTCGCCGTAGTCGTAGAGAGGACATTGCTTGTTTTCAATAATCCTGAAAAATACTTTTGGAAAACCCATTTCTATCCTGACGCGGAAGGACCAAAAGGCCACAGTGCATGGAACAAAAAATTATGTTGAGCCGATTCGTATGCTCTTACACAGGGTATAGCAAGGCAGTGATAAGTGTCAAATGCTAATTCCAGGAAGAAAATCTTAAAAAGCATCATAGTTGTTGACATTATCCTGTATTCCAATTATAAAAACCGTTTCATGTTCTGAGTCGGCAATTAAGCGTGACAGACGTCACGTCCGCTGGAAGAAAAGAATCAAAGGTTCAATGGAAGAGTACCGGGAAGCCCGGTTTGCAATAGAAGAGAGTTAAACAGGAGGAAATACTTCGTGGCTAATCATAAATCCGCTGAAAAAAGAAACCGCCAGTCTCAGGCTCGTCGCCTGCGCAACCGTGTCAACAAGACTCTGATGAAGAATGCTGTTCGCAAGGTCAACGAGGCTGTTACGGCTGGTACCGTCGAAGAGGCAAAAGAGGCTTTGAAAGTCGCTATTCCCATGATCGCGCGGACTGCGACAAAGGGAAGCCTTCACAAGAAAAACGCCTCCCGGAAGGTTTCGCGTCTTACCCGGAGCATCAATAAAATGCAGACAGCTGCCTGATTACTGTCTGAACAGGGAATGGATTGATCTCAATTAATCCGTTCCTGGCTGTATGGGGAAAAGCCACGAGACCAAGAGGTTTCGCGGCTTTTTTTTTGTCGCAGAGCCGAGGAATGAAGAACGGATTTGTCAAAACCGGTATTGTGTTGTATCTTCTGCCATCTAACCAGCATGGCTGGACCAGATTGACCAGGCTTAACCAAACATGAAAGCTTGTCATTTCAGTATGGCACGGCCAGAGTATGAAGAGACTTTCATATAAACATCCTTTTTGTAAATCAAAACATGACCACATGAGATGTCCGTGCAGACCTACCTCCCAGATTACGAAAAATTCCGCTCCAGTCTGACTGCAGCCGGACTTGTTCCCGTCCATCGGCAGATTGTAGCCGACCTGGATACGCCATTGACCCTTTTTGCCAAAGTGGCAAAGGATTACAGCCATGTTTTTCTCTTTGAGAGCATGGAGGGTGGTGAAAAATGGGGACGCTATTCCTTTATCGGCCTTGATCCTCTGGTAACCTTTACCTCAAAGGGATCGGAAGTTACGATAGAGCAGGTGACAAGGGAAGGGAAAAAAACCGCCAGAAGCACAGCCAATCCCCTCCAGGCTTTGCGTTCGCTTGTCGCTGACCTCAGGGCCATGGAAGATCCTGAACTGCCGCGTTTTTGTGGTGGCGCCGTGGGTTTTCTCGGGTACGACATGGTTCGTTTCATGGAAAACCTTCCGGATACTCATCCGCCCCTGGACTTTCCCGATTCCTCCTTCATGGTCCCCCGGATTGTGCTTATTCATGACAGCTTTCGGCAGACCGTAACCGTCGTGTGCTGGGTACGGGGGGACAGGGAGCAGGAAAGCCGGATGCAATACGATGATGCCATCCTGAGGATCGAAACCATCGTCCGGCAGTTGAAGGCCCCTGTTCCGGCGGATTATTATGAATCCATGAGCCATCCGGGTGCTGTCAGGCACACCTTTGCTTCCAATATGAATGCTGACCAGTTCAGCCGGATGGTTGAGCGGGCCCGGGAATATATCATGGCCGGAGATGTCATCCAGGTTGTTCTTTCCCAGTCATTCCATACGCAGACAAGCTTGCAGCCGATGGCCATCTACCGGGCTCTTCGGCACATAAATCCCAGCCCCTATCTCTTTTTCCTGAAGCTGGGAGATCTGGTCCAAATCGGCTCGTCGCCTGAGATTCTGGTCCGCAAAGACGGAGACTCCATTGAGCTTCGCCCCATCGCCGGGACCAGGAAAAGGGGAGCGACCCCGGAAGAAGATAAGGCTCTGGAAAAGGAGCTGCTGGCCGATCCGAAGGAGATGGCCGAGCATCTGATGCTGGTGGATCTGGGCCGGAATGATGTGGGCCGGATCGCCAGGGGCGGTTCGGTTGAGGTCCGTGATCTGCTGGTTATCGAACGCTACAGCCATGTCATGCATATCGTTTCGGGCGTGCACGGGATCATCGAGGAGGGCAAGGATCAGTTCGATGTCATTGAGGCCTGCTTCCCTGCAGGCACCGTCAGTGGAGCGCCGAAAATAAGGGCGATGGAAATCATCGAGGAACTGGAGCCGCAACGGCGCGGTCCCTACGCCGGATCGGTGGGTTATTTCGGCTTTTCCGGCAATATGGATTTTTGCATAACCATTCGAACATTTATCATGCGGGGACAAGATCTCTGGGTCCAGGCCGGAGCGGGTATCGTGGCCGACTCTGACCCCCAGAAGGAATTTGAAGAAACTATTAATAAATCCATGGGGTTGCGTCGAGCGCTCGAGCTGGCGGAAAAGGGATTTTAAATTATGATCGTTATTATAGATAATTATGATTCGTTTACCTACAATATCGTCCAGACCATTGCCGCGAATTGCCTGAAAGAGGGCAGAAAAGAGGATATCCGGGTTTTTAGAAACGATGCGATCACCCTGTCCGGGATTGAGGCAATGCATCCCGACCGGCTCCTGGTTTCTCCCGGTCCCTGCACACCGGCAGAGGCTGGAATATCCATTGAGGCCATTCGGTATTTCGGCAGCCGGATCCCGGTTCTGGGGGTCTGTCTCGGGCATCAGTCGATCGGCGAGGCCTTTGGCGGCCGGACGGTGCGGGCGGGACGGATAATGCACGGCAAGACCAGCCCGATGCACCACGACGGGAAAGGCATTTTCACCTCCTTGCCTGATCCCTTTGACGGCATGCGCTATCATTCCCTGGTGATAGAGGAGCAGGGAATGCCTGATTGCCTGATGATCACTGCCAGGACCGATCAGGGCGAATTGATGGGGGTCCGTCACCGGAGTCTCTTTATCGAAGGGGTCCAGTTTCATCCGGAGTCGATAATGACTCCGGCCGGAATTACCCTTTTGAAGAATTTTATGCGTTCTGATTATCTTTCCTTGCTCATGGAAGGACAAAAAGCCTGAATCTGAGGTGGGTATGAACATCAAGGAAGCGATCGGCCGGGTCGTTCTCGGTACCGATCTCAGCGAAACAGATATGTACGCTGTTATGAACGGCATCATGAGCGGGGAGGCAACGCCTGCCCAGATAGGTTCGTTCATTACCGCCCTGCGAATGAAAGGAGAGACCGTTGAGGAGATAACCGGGGCGGTCAAGGTGATGCGTGAAAAGGCTACCCCCATTGTGACCGGGATCGATGTGCAGAGAGGCGAAGTCCTGATGGATATCGTCGGCACGGGCGGTGATGGCGCGGGATCTTTCAACGTTTCAACCACAACATCCTTTGTTGTCGCGGCGGCAGGCATACCTATTGCCAAGCATGGCGGCCGGGCGGTTTCCTCTCATTGCGGCAGTGCCGATGTCCTTGAGGCGCTTGGCATCGATTTGAGTCTTTCCCCGGAGAGTGTGGCCCAGTGCGTCCGTTCCGTGGGCATCGGCTTTCTTTTTGCCCCCATGCTGCATAAGGCCATGAAATTTGCCATCGGTCCGCGCCGGGAAATCGGCATCCGGTCTATTTTCAATATTCTCGGGCCGATGACCAACCCGGCGGGGAGCAATGTCCAGTTAACCGGGGTCTTTTCCCGTGATTTGACCAGGACCGTGGCTGAGGTGCTGGTCCGGTTGGGTATTAAACGGGCGCTGGTTGTCTGGGGTGAGGGAAATCTCGATGAGTTGACCATAACCGGGACATCACATGTGGCCGACGGATATGAGGGGAAGGTGACCTGCTATACCATTGAACCCGAAGATTTCGGATTATGCCGCGGCACGCTCAACGATATCCGTGGCGGGAAGACTGCCGAAGAATCGGCTCGGCAGGTCCGGGAGGTTTTGAGTGGCGAAAGGAGTCCTAAGCTGGATATGGTCCTTTTGAACAGCGGCGGCGCACTCTATGCTGCTGGCCGTACTGCAAGCATACAGGCCGGGGTGGATCTGGCGAGAGAAATTGTGCAGTCGGGCGCTGCCCTCGAAAAACTGGAACAACTGGTCCGTTTCTCCCGCTCGTTGAGCAAAAATCAACCTCTGGCGTAATCGCAGTCGCTATGATCCTCGATACGATAGTCATCAGGAAGAAACAGGAAGTGGCTGCCCTGCGAGCCAGGGGAATTGCCCTGCCCGATCAGTTTAAAGAAAAGGATATTCCGCCGTCCCGCGGCTTCCGGCAGGCTCTGCTTGCGTATCCGGGGGTGTCTTTTATCGCCGAAGTGAAAAAGGCTTCGCCTTCCAAGGGCGTTATCTGCGAAGATTTCCGGCCTGTTGACATTGCGGTCAATTACAAGCGGAACGGCGCCCAGGCCATTTCGGTGCTGACTGATGCCGATTTTTTTCAGGGGAGTCTGCTGTATCTGCTCCAAGTCCGGGCGGCTGTGGATCTGCCTGTCCTGCGCAAGGACTTCATTATTGACGAATTGCAGATCCGGGAGGCTGCTCTCCACGGCGCCGATGCCATTCTGCTCATTGCTGCAATTCTGGACCGGCATCAGTTGCAGGATATGCAGGCCTGTGCCGGCGCATTGGGCATGGATGCGTTAGTTGAGGTCCATAATGAAAAGGAGTTGGATAAGGCCCTGGATGCAGAGAGCCGGATTGTTGGTATAAACAACCGGAATTTAAATAATTTCTGCGTTGATATAGAAACAACCTTCCGTTTGAAAAAATTGATCCCCTCTGATATTCCTGTGGTCAGCGAATCCGGTTTGAAAAGCCGTGAGGATATCAAACGCCTGGAAGACGAAGGTATTGCAGCTGCTCTTATCGGAGAGACGTTGATGCGCGCCGGGATCAGCGGCGATATCTTCCGGACCTTACGGAATGGTTGAGAAGGGGAAACGTCAAGAGATGAACCGCAGGACACGAGTCAAGATGTGCGGAACCACCACCGTCCATGATGCCAGCGAGGCTGTTTTGGCGGGAGTCGATGCCCTCGGTTGCATATTTGCGGAAAAGAGTCCACGCTGCGTTTCTGTCGCCAGGGCAAAGGAGATTGCAGCCTGTCTGCCGCCCTTTGTCGACCTGGTTGGTGTCTTTGTCGATCATGACGAGTTGGAGGTTGCCGCAATCGTCCGGGAAGTCGGACTTTCTCACGTGCAGTTGCATGGAAGTGAGTCGCCGGACTTCTGCCGGCGGATTTCTTGCGCCGTGATGCCGCAATGCAAAGTGATTAAGGCATTCAGGCTTGGATCGAAAAGCCGTAAAGAGGATTTTGACGGGTATAACGCGGTGGTAAGCGGATTTCTGCTCGATACCTATGTGGAAGGACAGAAAGGCGGAACAGGGGAGATCTTTGACTGGACTCTCGTTGAGAAGCTTAAACTTCAGCGGCCGGTGATCCTGGCAGGTGGCCTGCGGCTGGAAAATGTCGTAGAAGCCATCAGGATGGTGCGGCCCTTTGCAGTTGATGTCAATTCAGGTATAGAGACCTCGCCGGGAATTAAGGATCACAAGAAACTCCGTGGATTTATCCGGCAGGTCCATCATGCCGATGGTGGACTCTAGAACGTCTTACTCTACCTGGCCATGACAAAGGCGCCTCTCCATCCGCGCAGGTGCAGGATATCTTCAACACGGTAGGCTCCCTGTAATTCCTGGCCTGCGTACAGACAGACCCGATACAGAATGGATTTTCCCGAGATGATATCCCGGATGATCATTGCCTGTCCGATATCCGCAAATCTCTTTTGCACATTGTAGGGGGTGTTCTTTTCTTTGAGTGCCCCTATCTGGATATAAAACTCGCCCGTGCTGTAGCTATTGCGGTCTGTGGACTGACCCTCGGGGGTGGGTTTTGTCTGGGTGAGGGTGGTTACACGGACTCTGGCGGTGCCGTTATTGACGAGATCAAGCTTTTTGGCGGCAGTATAGCTCAAATCTATTATCCTTCCCTGGACGTACGGTCCTCTGTCGTTGACTCTGACGATTGTTTTTCTCCCGTTTTCCAGATTGGAGACCAGCAGCATGGTGTTCATCGGCAAAAGTTTGTGGGCCGCCGTCGGCTCATTCATATCGTAGCTCTCGCCGCTGAAGGTTGAATGTCCGTTGAAATCAGGGCCATACCACGAGGCAAGGCCGGTTTCTTTATATCCGGAGGCGGGCGGTGCGGGACTGTATACCTGATCGTTGATGGTATAGGTTTGCTGCTTCTTGATAGGCTCACCCTGCGCGAAGGCGGGATTGGAAGGCGTTGAAAAGAAAGAAACGATGAGCGCCAGCAAGAGGACTACTGGAGTAAATACTAAAGGCCGCCGCTGATTTCCCGAGAACAGAAAGATTGAATGGGGTGTTTTCTTTGATGTAATATGTTGAAATGTAATGTATTTATGCGAAAGTTTATTTTGCATGGCTTTCTTGTAACCTCCAAGTTGGCAACTTCATTCTGACCGGAGAATTATTGCAACTGCGCCACGAAATAAGGAATTGTTATACAACCCTTGTATCGCTGGGCAATAATTCTTGTTTTCCCCATTGTGGAACGGCTGCATCCACCCAGCTTCTTAAAATCCGCCAGAAGCTGTGTTTTAAAACGAGATGCCTGTAGATAAGCTGGTCAAACGCTTTTGTTGAGAATAGAATATCAAATCTGTTAGCAGACGGTATTCTCAGGGCCGGTTATAAAGCTACCGGCCATATGCCTGGGGGTATTGAAAAGATCTCATCTTTCATGCGGAAGAACTATTGCATTCCTGCATATTCCACATGGTAACTTTCTTGTTTATACCATACTTGCCTTCTGTTTTCTTGAAAAAAAATCAAATATTGGTGAGAAAAATTTATATTTTGTATAATATCAGCATGATACATAACGATAAAATCGCTCTCGTTTCTTGTCGGAAACGGGCAAAAATTCGATTCCATCCCATAATCACTGTGACGTGGAGCATGACCGGCTTGTTTGATGCTCCTGCCTGCACAAGCAGGATGCGGGAGGACGGGAGTGTTCAGAGGCGAATGCTCCGGGAAAAGTCGATCATTCTTCGAATGGGTATGCTTGCCCGTGCGGCCAGGTCAGCATCGACCAGAATCTCGTTTTTCCCGCTTTCAAGGACTTCCGCCACTTTTTGCAGGGAATTCAACTCCATCCATGGGCATCGGGCACAGCTTTGGCACGTTGCTCCATCGCCCATGGTCGGGGCCTCAATGAGTCTCTTTTCTGGTGCTATCTGTCGCATTTTGTTGAAAATTCCTGAATCTGTAGCGACAATGAATTCCTTGTTGGGCAGGCTTCCAACGGCTTTGATCAGGGCTGTGGTCGAACCCACCACATCGGCCTGACAAATAACATCCTCAGGAGATTCCGGGTGGACGAGAACAGCAGCGGCCGGGTGGAGATTGCGGACCCTGCGGAGGGCAACGGCCCTGAATTCCTCATGGACGATACAGGAACCTGGCCAGAGGATCATGTCGATGCCGGTCTGATTCTGGATATACTTGCCGAGATGTTTATCGGGAGCCCATATGATTTTTTCTCCATTCTTCGCCAGATGTTTAACGATTTCAAGGGCTATCCCTGAGGTAACCACCCAATCGGAACGCGCCTTGACCCTGGCGCTGGTGTTGGCGTACACTACGACTTTATGGTCGGGGTAGTGGTCGCAGAAGTCCGAGAAGAGATCGGCCGGACAGCAGTCATCCAAAGAGCAGGTTGCAGAAAGGTCCGGCATCAGGACACGTTTTTCGTTGTTGAGTATTTTTGAGGTTTCTCCCATGAAACGGACCCCAGCCACTACCAATGTCTGGGCCTTATGTTCCATGCCGAAGCGGGCCATCTCCAGGGAATCGGCCACGCATCCTCCCGTTTCCTCGGCAAGATCCTGGATTTTTCCATGGGTATAGTAATGGGCCACAAGGACTGCGTTCTGCTTTTGCAGCAAGTCCTTTATGTGGTCCTTCAGGGCTTTTTCCGCAGTTGCGGAGAGTTCCGGGATTTGAGGGTGATCAGGGACGATCACTGTGGGCAGAATCAGCGGTTGCCGCATTGTCTCTTGCATGCGTATTCCTCGATCACCATCGGAGGTGATCCGTTATTGTCTCGGGCCGGGAGATTTTTTGGTGAATACTCTTCGGGACCAGATCCTTACTTATGGCCATAAAATATAGCCCTGCGGGATATGAAGGTAAAGGAAATAGAACCATCCTGGAAAAATATCTTGAGAGTGTTTGGTCAATACGTTTGAGACTGCGTATACCCGGTTGCGGATGGATTGGAACGGCGCTGCTTCAGCCCATCTCTTTGACCTCACAGGAGAGGTATCCGCGATGGAGACGTATCTCCAACTGATCGTGGACGGTGACTTGCGCACTGTCCATGATAATCTTTTTTTCCCCGCTCAATGTGTCCTGGGCCGTTACAATGGAGTAGCCGCGCGCCAGTGTCGCCAGTGGGCCCACCGCCTGCAATCGGGCAATTTGATGGGCAAATCGGGAGATCTTGCGCTCAAGCAGGGCAGCTGTCTGCCGCTTTATGTTCGTGTTGAGAAAGTCCAGACGCTGTTGCTGAAACAGGATTTTTACAAGCGGAGCCTGGTCCTGCAGCCGTCTTGCCAGGTCGTCGGATGTTCTTTCCCGATGCCGAAGGAGGTCTTGCATGGATTGCACCAGGGCCGCAAGGCAGCTGTCGAGCTTTAAAGAAGCGTTGACGACCCGGGAGCTGAGATCGCCCAAAAGGCGTCGATTATAGGCGACACGATCCAGACTGTTTTTCAGCTTTCTGCCGATATGCCCTGCCATCTGTTCGCGCAGTTTCCGGATGGAAGCGAGCAGCCGGGTGTTGTCGGGTATGATCTTTTCCGCTGCCCCGGTAGGAGTCGGGGCTCTGAAATCGGCGCAAAAATCGGCAATTGTGAAGTCGATTTCGTGTCCGATCCCGGTGATCACAGGAATCCGGGAGCGATAAATAGCCCTGGCAATGCATTCTTCATTGAAGGCCCAGAGATCTTCCAGAGAGCCGCCCCCGCGACAGAGCACGATGACGTCGCTGTCAATCTCCCGATTCACCCTGTCGATGGCTTCGGCAATCTCTTCTGCAGCTCCTTCTCCCTGGACGCGGACGGGCAGGATCCTGATTCGGGCAGAGGTCTTTCGAATCCTGCAGAGAGTCAGAAAATCATGGACGGCGGCACCTCCGGGGGAGGTAATCAGGATAATTTCCTCAGGAAAAACAGGGATATTTTTTTTATGTTCCTGATCGAATAATCCCTCGGCGATTAAGCGTTGCTTCCGCTTTTCAAACTCAAGCTGCAGTAAGCCGCTCCCTAAAAAATCCACCGTGTCGACAACAATCTGGTATTCTCCCCGCGGCTCATAGACGGATATCCTGCCATGGCAAATCACCTGTTGTCCGTCCTTGACATTTTCGGCCAGATATCTTTTCTGCCCCTTGAACAGGACTGCCTTCAGTTGGGCATTGCTGTCCTTCAGTGTGAAATAGAGATGGCCGGAGAATGGGCACTTTAAATTGGAGATCTCACCATGAATATGAACAAACCGGTAGTTATTGTCAAAGAGCGTTGCGAGAGAACGGGTGAGTTCGGAAACGGTTTGGATGTGAAGTTGCATGGATGCTGGATTTATTGATGGTTTGAAAGGGCGATTACGGATTAAAAATGGACACGAATCACTGTATATATTATATTAAAAGATTCAATTAATTTTTTTAGGGATCATTCGCAGGATATATCCAAGTGGAGACCGTAATGGCAGATGAAACGCCTTTTAATAAATTGCATGTGGAACCAAGTCTGAAGGGGGATATTACCGGTCTGCTTGAGCAGCTGAATCTCCCGCCGAAGGCTGTCACGTTTATCCAGAAGAATATCAAGATAATCTATGCCGTTTCCGCCCTGATTGTCATCTTCGCCGTTTCGTGGTCGGCCTATGATGCCTACCATCAGAAGATGATAAACCGGAGCAGCTCAGCCCTGGCGATGGCTATGAAAGGTCCGTTAACCGAACGGCCGGCAGCTCTGCAGAAGGTCATAACCGATTTTTCGGGCACCTCTTCAGCTCTTTGGGCTCAGGTAGAACTGGCTCATATCACTATGAGCGGCGGCGACTTCAAAGCAGCGGCCGAGCAATACACCGCCATCAGAGAAAAAATCAAAACACCGAATCCCTTGTTTGCGCTGGTCACCTTCGGGCTGGCTCAGGCGCAGGAGGCTGGAAAAGAGTTTGATCAGGCGCTTACAGAATACCAATCCTTGTCTAAAATTGAGGGCTACCAGTCCTTAGGGCTTTTGGGCATGGGGCGGCTCCACGAGATAAAGGGCGAGAAAGAGAAGGCCTTGTCTGATTATGAGCAATATATGTCGACATTTGTGGGGGATAACCGCAATGATCCCGAAAAGGTCCTCATCTCCGAAAAGATTGGCCGGTTGAAGGCAACGCCATGAAACTGGTTGAGGAAATTGATGCATTACGAAAGATTGTCGCTCTCTGGAAGTCTGAGGGGAAGACCATCGGGTTTGTGCCGACCATGGGCTGGTTTCATCAGGGACATCTCTCCCTGATGCGGATGGCTAAAGGGAAGTCGGAGAAGGTCGTCGTCAGTCTCTTTATTAATCCCATGCAATTCGGGCAAGGCGAGGATCTTGCCGCATACCCGTATGATCTCGCCCGCGATATGCGGCTTGCAGAACATGAGAGCGTCGACCTCTTGTTTGCGCCTCGTAAAGAAAATATCTATCCGGAAGGGTTTCAAACCAGCATCACAGTGAAGAACCTGGCGCAGGGCCTGTGCGGGGCTTCCCGTCCCGTTCATTTTTCCGGTGTAGCCACTGTTGTCGCCAAACTCTTTAATATGGTGCAGCCGGATCTGGCAATTTTCGGAAAAAAGGATTTCCAGCAGCTTGCGGTGATCCGGCAAATGGTGAAGGATCTGAATTTCAATATTGAGATCCTGGGGCATCCTATCGTCCGGGAAGATGATGGTCTTGCCATGAGTTCCCGGAATAGCTATCTTAATCCAGAACAGCGGCGGAATGCACTCTGCCTGTACCGATCCATCCTTTATGCACGGGAACAGGTCCGTCAGGAAGGGTCTGATCTCTCCGCTGTACAACTCATTGACGAGGTAAAGCGGATGATCAGCGCAACTCCCGGATGCGAGGTGGATTATGTCGAAATCGTCGATAAGGGAACTCTGCAGAAATCTGCAATAATAAATAAAAGCAGCATTATGGTATTAGCCGTAAAGGTCGATGGACGAGTCCGGCTGATTGACAATGCCCTGTTATATCCTGAGGAGAATAAATTTACTGACAGCTGAGAATGATTATGATGGGGTTTCATCCGGAGATCCGGTGATGAAACGCAGGATACCGTTTGTTTGAATCTTAACTATAGAAGTGTAGACCGATGTTGAAACAAATGCTGAGCGCCAAAATCCACAGGGCGACCATAACGCAGGCCAATCTGAATTATGAAGGAAGCCTGACGATTGATAAGGATCTGATGGATGCCGTAGGAATTGCCCCTTTTGAAAAGATCAAAATATATAATATTAATAACGGTGAACGATTTGATACCTATGCCATTGAGGGACCTCGAGGCTCAGGTATTATCGGTCTCAACGGGGCGGCTGCGCGCAAGGGTATGCCAGGAGACCTCGTTATTGTTGTAACCTACGGAATTTACACAGAAGAGGAACTAAAAGACTATCATCCCCGGATTGTATTGCTCAATGAGCGGAATCAGGTTAAGGACGTTTTGAGCCGATAGTCTATCTATGATTTTCTTTGAATAAACGGAGAAACCGGATGCCTGGTTATGAAATTTTTGGTGATGAAGAAAAAAAAGAGATAGCAGATGTCCTTGAGACCGGGGTCCTGTTTCGCTATGAGTTTGGCGAACAGCGCAAAGGGGTCTATAAGGTTAGAGAATTTGAAGAAAAATTTGCCTCATATTGCGGTGCTGCCTATGCCCAGGCGGTTACTTCGGGAACAGCGGCCCTGAAGGTTGCTTTAACGGCATTGGGAGTAGGTCCGGGAGATGAGGTCATTACCCAGGGTTTTACCTTTGTTGCCACCTGGGAGGCGATCCTTGAGGTCGGCGCGGTCCCTGTCTTCACGGAAGTCGATGAAACCCTGAATATGGATCCGGTTGATCTGGAAAAGAAGATCACAGATAAAACCCGTTGCATTATTCCGGTTCACATGCTGGGTGCGCAGGCCCGGATTGAAGAGATTGTCGCCATTGCCCGCAGGCATTCGATAGCGGTTCTTGAGGATACGGCCCAGGCGGCTGGCTGCAGGATACATGGCCGACATCTGGGCACATTCGGGAATTGCGGGACATTCTCGTTCGATTCAGTCAAGACTATGACTACCGGAGAGGGCGGAATGGTTATTACCGGCGATCAGGATCTCTGGCGGTCAATGTCCGAGTATCACGATCATGGCCATGATCATGCTGCCAATCCTGGGGGACGCGGTGGTGAAGGACGCCGCTTTATTGGTTTTAACTTCAGGATGATGGAATTGCAGGGTGCAATCGGTATTGCGCAGCTGGCAAAGCTCGATGCGATGATTGCGGTCCAGCAGAAGACGAAATCTCTCTTGCGGGAGGCAGCGTTGGTCATTCCGGGTGTTCAGTTCAGAAAGCTGGTGGATCCGGAAGGTGATTCCGCCACCTTCTTCTGCTTTATGCTGGAAAGCGCCGAGCATTGCAAACGGGTCAACGCCGTTCTCTCAGAACACGGTGTCGGGGCGACGAATTTCGGAGAGAATACATGGCATTTTTACCCGAAATGGGAGCATCTCCTGTCCGGTTCTGCTCTGGCTGAATCCGGCTGGCCCTTTAAAGATCCCGGGGGACGAAGACGTGTTCTCTATGATAAGAAAGCGTTGCCTGTGACGGCAGATTTGATTACCAGGACCTTGGTGTATCAGATCCCGGTCAAAATGCCCGCAGACAGACTTGAAAGGATCCGAAGGGCTCTGAAAGCAGCCGCCTCGGTCTGAAGTACCCCTGCAAGGCGGCGATGTTGTGCCGCCTTGCACTCTCCCTGCCATCCCCACCTCTTTTTGAGGGGATACTCCTGTTATTTCCACTTTCCCTTATGATCAGCTTTTGCTCGTCTTGAGCTGCAGCATCCCGATCAGGAATATCCTGACAGATATGAGGGTGCATGCCGCAAAATATAACGCCCTTGTGTGCAATCGGTGCAGGAGCTTTTTGGCCTGACAATGTGATGTACTCATTTTGCTTTGGCGTGTTGTGCATACTGTTCGAGAAGTGCCTGAAAAATGAGCAGTATCGTTAAATGAAATTTATGAAAAAAAGTAGCTGCGCTTATGTGAAGTAGCGTTCAAACATACTTTGTAGCATACTGGAACAAATGTAGCCTTACGGTGTGTGAAGGAGGAAAAATATCACCCTTTTTTCTTCCAGCCATGTCGGTGGAGAAGACGGTAAATCGTTGATTTCGGAATGGTTCTCTGGATTCTATCCTCATACGATTTTTTAATATCAGCTACCAGAACATTGTTACCAGATGGGGATTTCTTTAAAAATTGCGCAAGAAATAGTTCCTCTTCTTCGTAGGTTAGGTAGTTTCGTCTTCTCCCGCCTCTCCCTATGCCTATGAGGGTCCCTTCGCCGTTTTTCAGGTAGTTTGACCAGATTTTTTTTACTGTTCCTGCTGCCCATCCCGTTATCCTGGAGATTATCTCAGCGTCAAATCCTAACTCAACCCGCAGCCAGACGCATTGAATTCTGAGAAAATCCGTCTTATTCTGGGTTGTGTTGAGTAAATTCTTCAACGATTCCTTGGACTTTTCGTCTATTTTATATTTTGAGCTCAAGGGAATAACCTCATCAATTGGGGATTGAATAATTGTTATAAAAAGTATAGATTAGTTGCTGTTTGCTTGCAACCGGTTTCACCTTTCATCGTCAGGACCCAGATTTTTTATAAAAGGATTGATTTTTTAATTAATAAAGAGTTATAGCTCTTGAGTATCTTTAAAATATCAGATAGCTGAAGGGGCCGCATATTGCCGAAAGGTGGTTTGAAGAAGAAATTCGTAGAATTTTTCAGGAAACCTTAATGAATCAGCTGAAAGTCAGATTTCTCCCCCATGACAGAAGCATCCTCGTCCAGGAAGGAGAGAGCCTTATTCGAGCCGCGATGGCTGTCGGTGTGCATGTCAATGCCTCATGCGGTGGTGAGGGCGTCTGCGGCAAATGCAGAGTCCTGATCGAAGAAGGGCAGGTGACAGGCGGAATAAGCGAGAGATTGAGTCAAGCAGATAGCGAGAAAGGTTATCGGCTTGCGTGTCTGTCCACCCTGACAGGTGATACAACTGTGCGCATCCCGGTGGAATCTTCAATTGATACCACAGCCCTTGCCAGACAATATACCCCCCGGCGGACCGCAAAAATAAAATCATTTGACATCAATAGCCTGAAGGAGCAAGGGCTGTTCATTGCCCCTGTAGTGAAAACCTGTCTGGAACTTCCCCATCCCAAAGCCCAGGATAATCTCCCCGATGTCAGCAGGCTCATACGGGCTTTGAAGCAGGAAGGGGACTGGCATAGGCTCGAACTGACCCTTCCCGTAATCAGAAGCCTGCCCGGTATCCTCAGAGAGAATAATTTTACCGTCACCGCGACTTTGGTCAAAGCTGTCAGAAAGAGCGGGAAAACTCGTATTATCAACGTGCAGGCTGGTGATACAACGGCCGCTAATTATGCTGTGGCCATGGACATCGGCACCACCACCATCTTTGGTCAGCTCATACATCTTGAGACCGGAGAATGTCTGTCGGAACTCGGAGATTTCAACGGTCAAATCAGTTATGGCGAGGATGTCATCAGCCGGATCATGTATGCTGAAAAACCTGGAGGACTTGAAAAACTCCAAGAGGTTGTGATAGCCAGCATCAATAAAATCCTTGGGAAAATGATCAGCCAGGCGAAAGTGGATCGGGAAAATATTTCGACCATCACTCTTGCCGGAAATACCACAATGACGCAGCTTCTGCTCAAAATCGATCCAAGATATATTCGCAGAGCGCCGTATGTTCCCGCCTCGACGCATTATCCCCCTTTCAGCGCTTCATCCATCGGCATTGATCTGGACGAACATGCCACGGCCCTTCTGTTTCCCGAGATATCGAGCTATGTCGGAGGGGATATTGTTGCAGGCGTGATGGGGTCAGGGATGTACAGGAGTGAAGAACTGATTCTCTTTATGGATATTGGGACCAATGCTGAAATTGTCATCGGCAATAAGGATTGGCTGGCCTGTACAGCCTGTTCAGCCGGCCCGGCCTTCGAGGGTGGCGGTGTTGAATTCGGTATGCGGGCCGCAAAGGGTGCAATAGAAGATTTTTCACTTGATCCCGCAACCTTCGAGCCGATGATTGTTACGGTTGGCAATGTGCGGCCTAAGGGGATCTGCGGCTCCGGCCTGATTACGATGATTGCCGTGATGTTTGAATCGGGGCTGATCGATGGCAGGGGGAAATTCGACCGCAGTCTGGGGACGAACAGGGTCAGGGAGAACAACGGAGTCTGGGAATATGTCATCGCCTGGGCAGACGAGACCCAGATCGGCCGTGATATTGCCCTGACGGAGCCAGATATCGATAACCTCATCCGGGCGAAAGGTGCCATCTACAGCGGATGCATGACCCTTTTGGAAGAGGTCGGGCTTTCGATGGACATGATTGAACGCATTATTCTGGCCGGTGGGTTTGGGAGTTATATTGATCTTGAGAAGGCGATGACAATAGGGCTTTTACCGGAGACCGACCCTGACCGGGTGACTTACATCGGCAATGGTTCTCTTCTGGGGGCGAGAATGAGTTCGCTTACCAACAGAATCCGGCAGGACGTGATTGAGGTGACCCAGAGAATGACCAATTTCGAGCTTTCCGAGACCCCGTCCTATATGAATAACTATGTAGCGGCGATGTTTATCCCCCACACGGAAATTGAAAAATTTCCACGGCTCAAGGAGCGGATGAAAAGTAAATAAGCATGTTATTCCGCGATGATGGTCTTAGATCTGTGAGATATGCTTCCCTTTGAGGAAGCATATCTTTGAGTTGTAAGGATACTGAACGTATGAGCGATGGTGTTTGTTATGCAATATGTTTTGGAATCATTATGAAAAGGGGAGGTTGAACCGGGCATCCGAGTTGTAGGGACTGTCGGCTGCTTAGTCAAAGACCTTCAGGAGACTAATTTTTCACATGTAAGGAGGCTAACGTGGGATTTGAAATGAAGAAGGAATCCTATTCTGGCGGCATCAAGGAAATTTCCATTGGAAAGGGAGCTTCTGCCATCAAAATCGGTGGCGAAACCTGTTACCCTTTCTATACCTTCGAAGGTAACATGCCTAATAAGCCGGTCATTGCAATGGAAATTTGGGATATCGTTCCCGAGGACTGGCCTGAACCGGTGGCAGTGCAATTCAAGGATGTGTTTGCAGATCCGGCTGCCTGGGCGAAAAAATGTGTTGCCGAGTTCGGCGCAGAGGCAATCGTTCTACAGTTGAAAAGCGTTGATCCCAACGATAAGGATGCTAGTCCTGAATCTGCCGCCGCCACAGTCAAAAAGGTTCTGGGGGCCATCTCTGTGCCTCTGATAGTCTGGGGATGCGCAAATCCGGCAAAAGACGAGGTCGTTTTCAAGGCGGTCGCAGAGGCCTGTCAGGGGGAAAACCTTGTTATAGGGCCTGTAGAGGAAAAGAACTACAAAGGAATCGGCGCAGCGGCAATGGGATACGGGCATTCCGTTATCTCCTCCTCCCCCATCGATGTCAACCTGGCAAAACAAATCAACATTCTTCTTGAAAACCTGGGTATGCCCATGGACAGGGTCATTGTTGACCCGACCACAGGCGGTCTCGGCTACGGACTGGAATATTCCTATTCGGTTATGGAAAGGCTGACTTTGGCCGCCATGACGCAAGGAGACGATAAACTCCAGTACCCGATGATCAACAACCTCGGCAATGAGGTCTGGAAATGCAAGGAGGCCAGGCAGAAGGTCGAAGATGCCCCGCTTCTTGGCGATCCGGAACGAAGAGGTATCCTGATGGAGGCCATTGGCGCAGTAGCATATCTGCTGAGCGGTTCCAATCTTCTTATCATGCGCCATCCTGAATCGATACGGCTTGCAAAAAGCTTTATTACTGTCCTGGCTGAGGGAGGATCTGCAAAAGACGTAGCCGCGATTTCTAAAAAAATGGCGGACGTGAAGGTTGATTTTGCAGCCCTGGCCCCGGCGCTCGATCTGACTATCGAGGAGGAGAAGAAGAAGGCCGCTCCGGCTGCTGCCAAGGCCGCTCCCGCCGCCAAGGCCGCCCCTGCCGCTCCTGCCGCTCAGGCTGCTCCGGCAAAGGCCGCCGCAGCTCCACAGGCTGCCGTGAAGGCAGAACCCGCCGTCGATCCTGCAGCCGCAGCCGCAGCCAAGGCGGCGGATGAGGTGAAAGCGAAGGCGGACATGGAGGCCAAAGCCGCTGCAGAGGCCAAAGCCAAGGAGGCTGCTGCCGTAAAGGCAAAAGCCGATGCTGAAGCAATGGCCGCAGCAGAGGCAAAAGCCAAAGCAGAGGCAGAGGCAAAAGCCATTGTCGATGCGAAGAACCAGCGTGATGCCGAAGAGAAAGCCATCAAGGAACAAAGGGCCAAAGAGCGAAAACATGCAGCTGTTCATGCTGCAGTCGCAACGGCAGTCACAATGACCGCTGCCGCCATTCAACTGACCGAGCAGGAAAAGATCATAGAGTCATTGAACAGATTCCATAAAAGACACGTCAGCTGAGAACGTTTTCATTAGTAAATTTACACGGTTGACGTTTTAAGTAAAACTTTGAGGAGGGAACCTCTAATGGCAGAAGAAACAAAAACCAGTATTGTAAAAGCTCCAAAATTAGCAGACCCGATGGAAGCTTCCATTGATGTAGCAACGCAGGAAATGATACGGCGTGCGCACAGGCTGCAGGTTGAGACTGTTTTTGACCGGGCCGTCACCATGAAACCCTGTGCGATCGGTATGCAGGGAATATGCTGTAAGATCTGTGCAATGGGACCTTGCCGTCTCCCTTTGCCCAAGGAAGGTATTGTCGGTGAAGATAACCGTAAAGGACTTTGCGGCGCTACCGCGAACACCATTGCCGCAAGAAACTTCGCAAGGATGGTGGCAGCAGGAACCGCAGCCCATTCCGATCATGGCCGCGGCGTAGCCGAGGTTTTTCTTGCTGTTGCCAGAAAAGAGACCAAGGACTATACCATCAAAGATCCCGACAAACTTCTCCAGATTGCCCCGTATTTTGATGTCGCAACCACCATCGAGGTTGACGGTAAGACTCAGGATAGAAATATCGATGAGATCGCCCTCGGTGTTGCTGAGGCCGCAATCAAAGAGTGGGGGAAGACAGAAGGGAATCTTGCATATCTGAAAAGAGCCCCCAAGCCCCTTTATGACAAGTGGGAAAAGGAAGGCGTTCTGCCGCGGAATATCGACAGGGAAGTCGTTGAGATCATGCACAGGACAACCATGGGCGTCGATCAGGACTATAAAAATATAACCAAACAATGCACCCGTGCCTCACTTGCAGATGGCTGGGGCGGCGCAATGATGGCCACCGACCTGCAGGATGTTATGTTCGGCAGTCCTTCTCCGCTGCAATCAGAGGCTAATCTCGGCATCATGAAAGCAGATCATGTCAACATTATCGTACATGGTCATGAGCCGCTTCTCTCAGAGATGATCGTTGCCGCATCCCAGTCCCAGGAGATGATCGACTACGCCAAGGAAAAGGGCGCAAAAGGAATTCAACTGGGCGGAATCTGCTGTACTGCCAATGAGATCCTGCAACGTCACGGTGTCCCTCCTGCGGGAAACTTCCTGCAGCAGGAACTGGCGATTATTACAGGCGCCTGTGATGCAATGATTGTCGACGTTCAATGTATTATGCAGAATCTTGCCAATGTTGCAAAATGCTTTCACACCAAACTCATCACCACCCATCCCATTGCTCATATGGAGCAGGCGAATGTCATTCACATCCAGTTTGACGAGCACTATGCAATGCAGGATGCCAAACGTATAGTCAAGATGGGAATTGACAACTTTCAGAATCGTAGCGCCGATGTGATGATCCCGCAGCATAAGGCAACGCAGATTGCCGGTTTTGGCGTTGAATCCATCCAGTATCATCTTGGTGGAACATTCCGCGGCAGCTACTTTACCTTGAACGACAATATCATCAACGGCCGTATCCGCGGTATCGCAGGTGTTGTCGGATGTAATAATGCCAGAACCCAGCACAACAGCGAACACATCATCCTCATTAAAGAGCTGATAAAGAACGACGTTATTGTCCTGACTACAGGATGTAGCGCAATTGCCTGCGGTATGCATGGTCTGCTCACTCCTGGTGCCGCTGCGGTTCATTGCGGACCGGGCCTTGCAGAAGTCTGCGAGACCGTCGGTATTCCGCCCGTTCTTCATCTCGGTTCCTGTGTCGACAACAGCCGGATCCTGCTGGCAGCCACTGAGGTTGTCAAGGCGGGCGGGCTTGGCAAGGATATTTGCGACCTTCCTGCCGCAGGAAGCGCACCGGAATGGATGAGCGAGAAGGCTATCGCCATCGGACAGTATTTTGTTTCCTCCGGTGTATACACCGTGTTCGGATATCATATGCCTTTGGAAGGAGCTCCGGTCTTTAAGGATCATCTGTACAAAGAAATGGAAAACATCTATGGCGGCAAATGGGATTGCGAGCCGGATCCGATCAAGCATGCCCACAAGATGATCGCCCATATCGACAAGAAACGGAAAGAGCTTGGTATCGACAAGGCTCGAGACAGGGTTCTGATGGATATGGCTGACCGGCAGAAGCTTGAGGCAGAGGCCTAAACGAATCGAACAGAAATCGTATCTATATATCCTCAAAGAAGGAGGAAAGCATGTCAAGATTAGTAGCGTTTGCAGCGATACAGGGCGGCTATAAGGTTGTTTCCCAGGTGGAGGGCGAATATGAAAAGGCCCTCCAGACCTATAGCGCCGACACCAAAATCGGATTTCCGAACACCGCATATTTTCTGCCAGTCATCTATTCCCTTACCGGAATGAAGGTGGAGACGCTGGAAGATTTGAAAAAACCGCTCAAGTTTGCCCGTGGGCTCCTGCCTCCGCACATTAAAGGCAGCAACCATCTTCCCTATCTGGGACCTCTGCTGGATGCCGGTATGGCCGGTATCTTCGCCTATGAGATCAAAGAGGCCCTGCGTATTTTGAATGAGCCTGATTTCTATTATCCCCATGAAGATCCGGATATCGAAGCGGGTAAAATCTGGGTCGGTCCTGCCGATGATACCATCCTCAGAAAACGCGGTGTTGAATTCGTGGATGGCTCCGCACCGGGCTTTGCAGCCATCGTCGGTGCCGCTCCTGATGCGGCTACGGCCAAGATGATCGTCGAGGACTATCAGAAGAAGAGTCTGTATATTTTCTGCGCCGCCAACCATAACGGGAAAACCATCATCCAGCAGTGTCTCGATGCCGGAATGCAGGTCGGGTGGAATACCCGAATTGTTCCCTTCGGACCAGATATCTCTTCAGCTGTTTTCGCGTTGGGTTTTGCCAACAGGGCCGCCATGGCCTTCGGCGGCGTGCAGCCAGGCGATTACAGAAAAATGCTGATGTACAACAAAAACCGTATCTTCGCCTTCGTTAACGCCCTGGGCGATGTCGGCACCGAATGGGCCGTTGCTGCCGCAGGCGCCGTCAACTGGGGATTTCCGACCCTGGCTGATACCGATATCCCGGAGATCCTGCCCACCGGTATCTGCACCTACGAGCATGTCGTCGCCAACGTTCCTCACAACGAAATTTGTCAGAAATCCGTTGAGGTTCGCGGTCTTAAGATCAATGTAACAGAGATCAACATCCCCTGCGCCTTCGGTCCTGCATTTGAGGGCGAGCGTGTTCGCGGCGGCGATCTCTTCTGTCAGATGGGCGGCGGCAAGACCCAGTGTACGGAGCTTGTCAAGATGGCCGAGATGAACGAGATCGAAGACGGCAAGGTTGTCGTTGTCGGCAAGGACATCGGCGATATGAAGGAAGGCGAGACATTGCCGCTGGGTATCTTTGTGCAGATAGGCGGCCGTGAGTTCCAGCCGGATTTCGAGCCGATCATGGAGCGCCAGATTCATCATCTGATCAATTATATCCAGGGTATCATGCATATCGGTCAGCGTGACATTTCCTGGGTCCGCGTCAGCAAAGCCGCTATCGAGAAGGGATTCACCCTGAAAGATATCGGCGTTGTTCTTCATGCAAAATTCCATCAGGATTTCAAGAAGATTGTCGACAAGGTCCAGGTTACCCTCTTCACCAATAAAGAAGATGTCGATAAGCTGACTGCCCGAGCAAGGGATGAGTACCATACCCGCGATGCCCGCGTTGACAATATGACGGACGAGGATGTGGAAACCTTCTACTCCTGTACGCTTTGCCAGTCTTTCGCTCCCAGCCATGTCTGTGCGGTAAGTCCTGAAAGAACAGGATTGTGCGGCGCCTACAACTGGATGGACTGCAAGGCCTCCTATGAGATCAACCCCACCGGTCCCAACCAGCCGATTGAAAAGGGCAAGGTCCTTGATCCGAAGCTGGGACGATTTGAAGGTGTTGATAAGTTTGTTAAATCGGCCTCCAAGGGGGCTGTTGAGACCTATAACTTCTACTCCATGGTTCACGCTCCGATGACCACATGCGGATGCTGCGAGTGTATCGCCGCCATGCTGCCTTCCTGTAATGGCATCATGACCGTCGGCCGTGATTATGCGGGCGATACCCCCTCCGGCATGAAGTTCACCACCCTGGCCGGTGTTATGGGCGGCGGGGCCTCGTCTCCCGGTTTTGTCGGACACTCCAAGTTCAATATTACTCAGAAGAAATTCATTTTGGGCGATGGCGGACTTTTGAGACTTGTATGGATGCCCAAGGTCGTCAAGGATGAGATCCGTGACAGGCTCAATGCCAGGGGCAAGGAGATGGGTGTCGATAATTTTGTCGACATGATCGCCGACGAAACCATAGGCGTAACCGAGGAAGAGATCTTGCCATTCCTTCAGGAGAAGGGACATCCTGCTCTCAGCATGGATCCGATTATCGGCTAATACGTGTATCCAGGTAAGGTAAACGGCCGGATGCAGTATCTCCGGCCGTTTAAGAATTTTACCCCCTTGGTATAAAAATAAGGAGATTACAGAAATGGCGTTAACTGGTATTCAAATTTTTAAGCTCTTGCCCAAGACAAACTGCAAGGAGTGCGGTGTTCCCACATGTCTGGCCTTTGCCATGAATCTTGCATCAGCAAAGGCCGAATTGGATTCCTGCCCCTATGTTTCCGAAGAGGCGCGGGCTCAGCTTGCCGAGGCCTCTGCGCCCCCCATACGTCCTGTTTCCATCGGTAAAGGCGTTCGAAAACGTTTAGTGGGCGGTGAGACTGTTCTGTATCGGCATGAAAAGACCTTTTTTAATCCGACGCTCTTTGCCGGCATTATTACTTCAGATACCAGCGTTGCAGATCTGGAAGCCAAGCTGAAGGTATGGAATGCCATTCAATATGAGCGTGTCGGTCTCAATCTCCGCCCTGAATTGGCTGCATTGAAGGATGTAAACGGAGACAAGGCTGCATTTGCAAATCTTGCCAAGATCATTGCAGAGAAGTCTGAATTCAATCTCATCCTGATGAGTGAAGACGCCGAAGTGATAAAGGCTGCCGTAGCGACCTGCGGGTTTAAACGTCCGCTCGTCTATGCCGCAACCGCAGCCAATGCGGATGCTTTCGGCGCCATAGCTTTGGAAAATGATCTACCGCTTGCTGTAAAGGCCGATTCCATCGATGGTATCATCGCCCTGACCGATAAACTTGTGGCTCTCGGAGTCAAAGATCTGGTCATCGATCCAGGTGCCCGCGAACTCAAACAGGCACTTGCGGACCAGGTCGCCATCCGCCGCTCGGCACTGAAAGAAGGTAATCGTTCTGTAGGCTTCCCGACTATTTCCTTTCCCTGCGAGATGGCCTCCAACCTGGATATGGAGGCACTCATTGCTGCTCTCTATGTCTCCAAGTACGGCGGAATCGTTGTCATGTCCGATCTGACGACGGAGGTCATGTTCCCTCTGATGCTTGAGCGGCTGAACATCTACACAGACCCACAGAGGCCGATGACGGTCACCGAGGGTATTTTCGAATTGGGTAATCCCAATGAGAACTCCCCTGTCCTCGTCACCACGAATTTTGCCCTCACATACTTTATCGTCTCGGGTGAAATCGAGGCAAGCAAGGTGCCGGCATGGCTGCTTATCAAGGATTCTGAAGGCCTGTCCGTACTCACTGCCTGGGCTGCCGGTAAGTTTGGTGGCGATGATGTGGGCGCATTCATCAAGAAAAGCGGCATAATGGATAAAGTTAAGCATACCGAGATCATTATCCCCGGTTATGCTGCTGCGATTGCAGGAGATGTTGAAGAAGAACTCCCCGGCTGGACCGTCACCGTTGGTCCCCGGGAGGCTGCGCATCTTGCCGGATTCTTGAAAGCACGGCAGCAATAGAATCCAAGAATACGCAGATTGAGAAAAGTTAGGATCGATACAAGGAGAGCAGTGGGATATCACGTGGTATCTTTGATATCCCACTGCTGCATATTCCGATTGCATATGGTTGTTTAATACTTTGAAAAGAGCAAAGGAGAAAAAGATATGATTCTTTTTGGCGAGAGCCTAAACGTAATTTCCAAGGTCATAGGACGCGCCTACAGGGAACGCGATCCGAAACCGATCCAGGCTGAGGCCTTAGAGCAGAAGGAAAAGGGGATGGATTATATTGACATCAACCTTGGTCCTGCCAAAAAAGACGGTCATGAGCTTATGCCGTGGGTCTGCCAGGTCGTTCAGGAGGTTGTGCCGGAAATACCTCTTCTGCTCGATACCTCGAATATTGCAGCAATTGAAGAGGGTTTGAAGGTCTTGAAGCCAGCCAGCAAGCCGCATATCGTCAATTCGATTATGGCTCGTCCGGAACGGTATACGGTGATGCTGCCCATGGCCGCAAAATATAACGCGGATATCGTGGCGCTGATGTGGGGACCTGATGGACTCCCGCGCGATGAGAATGAGCGTGCCGCACTCTGTGTCGAGCTTCTGTTCGCCGCCAACGAAGCCGGAATACCCAATGAGAAGATCTGGGTGGATGGTATCGTGACTCCGGTGAACATCCAGCAGGCTCAGGCGATCAGCCTGATGAATTTCCAGTCCATGATAGAGGATATCGCTCCGGGAGCCAAGAGCACCTGCGGCCTTTCCAACATCTCCAACGGGCCTCCTGTTCATCTGCGCCCCATCCTCAATACCGCCTATATGATCATGCTGGAGAGATATGGCATGAAGTCCGTTATCTCCGATCCTCTGGATATCGGCCTTACCGCAGTTGCCAAAGGTCAGCGTCCCGATATAATTGATGTGGTGCATAAGACCATGGATGGCAACGCACCGGCTATCAACTCGCTCAGCAAGGAACTTGGCGATTATGTGAAGACCGTTAAGGTCATCCTTGGCGAGACCTTGTTCTCAGATTCGTATCTCGAGATCTAAGCGGGCGTTGAAGAGTCACCTGAGAAGCCACTCTCTTTCAGAGGGTGGCTGGTGCATCTCTTAAGCTGTGGTAAAAAGGCGTAATCCTTATGGGATCACGCCTTTTTTATTTCATTCTTCAAATGAATGAAAAAATCTCTCAGTGTTCGTCGATTGCCGGAATCTTTGATTCAGGATTCAGGTGAATTTTCATGAACATGCGGCGATGCTGGCCCTGGTTTTCTTGATGGAGTTGCAGAATGACAAATCGAAAATATACTTTTTCCTGGGATCTTATCGGAGATATTCAACTCGGTCGTCCGAACCTGGGTCCGACGACGCGTATTGAAGTATACCGGCTCATGCAGTTTGTCTTTAGGGATGTTCTTGAGCGGCGTTTTGGCACTGAAGTGACCGACGATCTTTTTTTTGAAGCTGGTAAGCTGGCAGGGACAGAATTTTATAAAAAGTTCTGTGCAGGCATTACAGACTTGAATGAATTTTTCTCAGCTCTCCAAAAGCTCCTTCTTGAACTGCGTATGGGCATCCTGCGTGTGGAATCAGCCGACACGGAGAGCGGTGCCTTTGTTTTTACCGTTTCCGAAGATCTTGACTGTTCAGGATTGCCGGAACTTGACTTTGAAGTTTGCGTGTATGATGAAGGATTTATTGCAGGATTACTCGAAAACTTTACAGGAAAGAAATTTACAGTCAAGGAAATCGATTGCTGGTGTACCGGAGACAGGACCTGCCGGTTTGCCGCAAAAATGGTGGAGGAATTTTGACGCAGAAAATTAAAAATCTTGTGGAACTGCTCCAGCACGTACTCCATGACAACAATGCGCCACAGTCTCTTCCCGCAGAGTTTTCAGATCAAAAAGAGTTAGAATCGCTTTTTGATGAGCTCTTGCAGATACGTTGTTTTATTAAGGCGGTAACAGTTGGAGATCTTACTGGAAAAATCTCTTTTAAAGGCTATACAGCTGGAGTCTTGAAAACCCTGCAGGCCAACTTGAAGCACCTTACTTGGCAGACCCAGAGGGTCGCTGCCGGTGATTTCAGTCAGCGGCTTGATTTTATGGGTGATTTTTCCGCGGCGTTTAACTCGATGACAGAGCAGTTGGAAAACTCCTCTCGTATTATCAAAGAGAAGGAGATTGAACTGCGTGCCATCAATGCAGAGTTGTCTAAAGATATTATTGAGAGAAAACGTGTTGAGGAGGTACTGCGCCGTTTTGAAATCATAGTGACCCATAGCCGGGACATCATTTTGTTCGTTCGGCATTGTGATGGGCACATCCTGGAAGCCAATGCGGCAGCTATAAAAGCCTATGGGTATAGTCGTGATCATCTTTTGACAATGACAATTGCACAACTGCGGCATGCCGCAACGGTAAATGTGCTTCCTGAGGAAATGGCGCGGGCCGACATCCATGGAATTCTTATAGAGACAGTGCATTTCCGTAATGACGGCACGTCTTTTCCTGTTGAAGTCAGCTGCCAAGGAGAAACAATAGGCGGAATCCGCACATTAATCAGTGTTGTTCGGGACATCACCGAACGACTGCAGGCGGAGGAAGCGGTTCGTCTCAGTGAAGAGCGGTTTCGTAAAATATTTGAAGAATCGCCTATTGGCATTGCCTTCCGAGACGGGCAGCGCAAGATTATCCATACGAATCAGCGTTATCGTGATTTTCTCGGATATAACGAGGTGGAAATCAAATGTCTGGCCCCGGATAAACTTGTACATCCGGATGATTGGCCCCTTGTCTTTGAGCTTGGTTTGCGCTTGCGGAATAACGAAATCTCATTGGTCCACACAGAACATCGCTATGTTCGCAAGGACGGAACCATCGTTTGGGCTGATATTCAGATAACTGCTCTTCGGGATCAAGATGGCAGGTTGATCCATACAATCGGCTGGGTACTGGACATCACCGGCCGCAAGCGGGCAGAGGAGATACGAATGAATCTCCAGGAACAGTTAACTCAGGCACATAAGATGGAGTCGGTTGGCAGACTTGCCGGCGGTGTTGCGCATGATTTCAATAATATGTTGAGTGTCATCATCGGCAACTCAGAGATGGCTTTGGATCAAGTGAATACCGCTCAACCAATCTATCATTTCTTGCAGGAAATCCTGAAAGCTGCCAGACGTTCAGCGGATCTGACCCGGCAACTCCTGGCCTTTGCCCGCAAGCAGACTATCGTTCCCCAAATTCTCAATCTGAATGAGACTGTACAGGGGATGCTCAAGATGTTGCAACGTCTCATCGGAGAGGACCTCAATCTTTCCTGGATGCCGGGAGCAGATCTCTGGCCGGTCGAAATGGATCCGTCGCAGGTTGATCAGATTCTCGCCAATCTGTGCGTCAACTCCCGTGACGCTATCACTGGAGGCGGTAGCGTTACAATCAAAACGGGGATGGCCTCCTTTGATGAAGCGTCTTCTGCAATCTATCCCGTTATTCCTGGTGATTACGTTCTGCTCTCTGTCAGCGATAACGGCTGTGGAATGAGTAAAGAGACCAAAGAGAAGCTCTTTGATCCGTTTTTCACGACAAAAGAGGTTGGCAAAGGGACCGGACTTGGATTGGCTATAATCTACGGAATTGTGAAACAAAATAGAGGTTTTATTGACGTTTACAGTGAACCTGGGATGGGGTCCTGTTTCAACATCTATCTTCCCCGTTACAAAGGCATGACCAAACCGGAAGAGAGCGCAGGAAAGGCGGATGCAGCAATTCAGGGGCATGAAACGATCCTGCTGGTTGAAGACGAGGCGTCAATTTTGAAAATGGCGACAACCCAGCTTGAAAGTCTTGGCTATACTGTTCTGTCCGCCTCCATGCCGGGAGAGGCGATCGTATTGGCCAGGAAAAATGCCGGGACAATTAATCTGCTTATCACGGATGTGGTTATGCCCGAGATGAATGGCTGGACTCTTGCTGAGAACCTGTTAGCCATCTGGCCTGCTCTTAAGATCCTTTTTATGTCCGGATATACGACTGTTGCGGCAGCTCATAACGGATTATTGGAAGAAGGTTTCAATTTCATCCAAAAACCCTTCTCCAGAAAAGAGCTGTCGGTCAAGGTGAGAGAGACACTGAGTCCGGTGCGTTCGGGGAAATGAGAATATCGTTTGAGATCAAGGTGCCCGAAAAATTTTACGCCTGCTGTGTCTCTTTCAACTCGTCTGTATTTTAAAATTTTTCACTACCCGATTGAGTTCCGATACCAGCTTTTGCAGGTCTTCAGCGCTTGTTTGTACTTGATTGCTGCAGTCTGAAATTTCATTAGAAGCAATATGTACAGGAGAAATGCTTTCGTTATCGAAGCCGCAACTTCGGAACTCTGGCTTACGTTTTCATTCACTTCCATCATGCCCAGGGATGCCTGAGCGATGTTGCCTGCTATTTCCTGGGTTACTGAAGACTGCTCACCAACAGCTGTGGAAATAACAGATATTATCTCATTAATAGTGTGAATAACCTCTGAAATTTTTTTAATCTCCTGAACTGTGACAGATGTGGTCCCCTGTACATCTCCAATCTGTTTTTTGATGTCCAGTGTGGCTGTCGCTGTTTGTCTTGCTCATTATAGCGCTTTCATATTTGCATAAGTCAAGTTCATTTAAAATTCAGTGCGATAACTGTGAGCTAGGCAAGATGAGTATTTACACAGGACATCAGGAACTTTTTTCATTTCATTAAGAATATAGTGTATGAGAAATTACGTTGAAGGCGGGATTGTTGCAGGGGTGTAAAAAAAAATAAGGCTGACCTAACTTAATGTATTGCCATATGGAATAAGCTCCTTATTATAGGAACTAATGATCCCTCTCTGATTGGAGAAGGACTGTATTTCAGCACCTGAAATTATTGTTTATATATAATTATTTGTACAATAAAATATAAGAGGTACGCCATGAAAAGAACAATGTTATCGATAATGGCAGTTTTAGCGCTTATGCTGTCGAGTTCTCCTTCGTTTGCAGCAGATCCAGCGGTATCTCAAGTAGATTCAAGAGGAGTGTTGATTAATCCCATGTTTCTGGATGAAGAGGGCAGTTTTTTGCTCACCAGCAGCGAACCGAGGAATGCAAACGATCAAGCAGATGCACACTATGGCCTTGCTCCTGCATGGGGAAGCCGTGATACAAGAGGAGCGATGATTAACCCAATGCTCCAGGATCAAAATAAGAATGTTGGAGAATGAGTGAGAAGAGCATAATATCCATGAAGTAATGTATCAAGGCAGGGCCAGAAATGGTTCTGCCTTTTTTGTCTGCAGACTTTGCCTATAATTACCCGTGTATCGGACCTCTTCTCTGCTGGCACAGCACCTGGCTTCAAGCCATAGATCCGTTCTTTCAGATCGTATCGGGCCAAAGGAAAGGGGTAATTATAGGAAAAGTCTATTGGATTATTGACCTGATTTTTCATTAGGTTTATCGGTCACAAGGACCATCCGCCAGAGCCTCTTTGGCCCCTTCGATGGGAATGACCAGAGAGGAAAAATGGGCAGAACACCTCCTTGAAAAGTGAGATGGATCAAACAATAAGGATGCGTTGAATTATGGAGATACGGACGGCCAATACGATAGTCTATTGTGCTCAATGGAAAGAGACGGTGGCCTTTTACAAGACCCGATTACAGCTTGAGGTCACAACGGCTCTTGACTGGTTTGTCGAATTCAAATTGAACGAAACAGCCCGTCTGAGCATCGCAGACGCGACTCGAACTTCGATGGAAGCCTGTAAAGGCAAAGGCATCACTATCGCCATGGAAGTCGAGGATATTGCCTCATTCCATGTATTCCTTGAACAGGCGGGGCTTCATCCCGAAGCAATACGGGATCATGCCTGGGGGGCGAAAGTATTTTACCTTCATGATCCAGAAGGAAACAGGCTTGAATTCTGGTCTCCCAAGAACAAGAATTACAAGAATTGAAAGAGCGCCAAAAATTCCTTTCCCTCCAGAGGGTAAATAGCTGGAACCGCATGGACAATCATTTGATTTTCAAGAGTATCTCTCAGGCAGCTTGTATTTCTCCCTGAGCATCTGAGAGAGGTGGTTGACCATCGAGAAGGCGTTTTCAACGGTTTTCCCTTTGTCGGGATTTACCAGGCAGCAGGTTGCGGGCGAGAGCAGGCTCCGGTTGATCAGCAACTCACGATCGATTCCCTTCTTAACCAGAAA